>Ga0209232_1000826_pt1 | contig 17836 bp, 29 predicted proteins | sample ETNvirenome_2_60_FD_184066 | JGI IMG/M metagenome (GOLD analysis project Ga0209232, IMG submission 184066) | Marine viral communities from the Pacific Ocean - ETNP_2_60 (SPAdes) (version 2) | ecosystem: Environmental > Aquatic > Marine > Oceanic | place: Pacific Ocean | collected 2013-06-22
ACGTATGCAACAAGAGTGGACTACAAAGTTAATGAACGATGATAGCTTCACAGATGCAATACCAAGTAACCAAGCAGACTTTGTTGCACTTGTAACTGCAAGAAGTGACTATAAGACACGCAAACAAAGAGATGATGCTAGTAAAATTAGCTAGGAGTAACGGATGGCTTTAACAAAAGTAATAGGTGAGGGAATTGGAACATTAACTGATGATGTAACTATACCAGATAAAATTATTCATTCAGGCGATACAGATACAGTTATAAGATTTAGTGATGCTAATGAAGTTAAAGTAGAAACTGGTGGTGCTGAAAACATAAAGTTTGCAACATCAAATATTGTTGTGAATAATGGCAATACAGATATGGATTTTCGTATAGCATCTGACAGCAAACCTTCAGCTTTTTTTCTAACTGGTAGTGACGCTAAAATAATTATAAATGGAGATGATGATACAGCACAATCATCACACATGACTCTTCATTTTGCAAGTGCTTCATATTCAGCTTATGCTGCGAGAATGTCAGACAATGGTAGTGGTGCAGGTTTTTTAGTTTGCAGAACATCTGATAATTCTACAATAGGGCAAGTTGCAAGAAATGGAACAAGTGCTGCTGTTCAGTTTTTAACGTCATCAGATTATAGATTAAAAGAAAATATTAATTATGACTTTGATGCAACAAGTAAAATAAAACAGCTAAAACCATGTAAATTTACTTGGAAGAATGATGATTCTAATGTTGTGTTTGATGGCTTTTTAGCACATGAAGTACAAGAAATAGTGCCTTATGCTATAAATGGTAAGAAAGATGCTGTTGATGAAGATGGTAACATAGAAGCACAAAGCATTGATAAAGGTGACCTTGTGCCTTTACTTGTAAAGACTATACAAGAATTAGAAGCTAGAATTACAGCATTGGAGAGTGCATAATGGCATATATAGGCACAAGTCCGAGCAATGGTGTTAGACGAATACATACCTATACTGCAACTGCTAATCAGACTACATTTACTGGCAGTTCTACAGAGGGTGTAACTCTTACCTATGCAGATACAAACTACATAGATGTATTTCAGAATGGTGTATTGCTAGGTAGTGCAGACTATACAAGTACCAGTGGTACGTCTGTTGTATTGGCACAAGGTGCTAGTGCTGATGACTTGATTGTTATTGTTGTGTATGACGTATTCTCTGTGGCAGATACAGTAAGCAAGACTAATGGTGGTAGCTTTGATAGTGCAGTTACTATGAGTAACAACCTTACTGTTAGTGGTGCTTTTACATCTCAAGGTATAGACGATAATGCTGATGCCACAGCTATTACTATAGATAGTTCAGAGAACGTAGGTGTTGGTGGCACTCCAAATAACTTTGGAGGTATGACTACAAGTTTAGAAATTAAAGGTACATCTGATGTTGAACTTTCATTACATGCAACAAGTGATGCAATGTCTGATGGAGCAAGAATTGGACAAATTGTTTTTAATGCTGGGAGTGATAGCACAGTTCCAACTGTTTCAGCAATTAAAGGTTCAGTAAGTGGCACTGATGAAAATAAAGGTATTTTAAGTTTTCATACAAGAAATACTGATACTGGTGGTTTGCCATCAGAACGTATGCGTATTCTTAGTACTGGTGGTGTTCTTATGAATAGAACTTCATCAAATAGTTCTGCATCTACGACTTTAGATATTGATGCAGGTTCAAATATTTATTGTATTGTTATGACAGCAAATCCAACTAATGGTGCTTTTGTAAGGTTTCACAAAGATGATGGAAGTGAAATAGGCTCAATAGACCATACTGCAAGTGTAACTCGTTATCTCACTAGTTCAGACCATAGACTAAAAGAAAATGTAGTTGCTATGGAAGATGCAACAACAAGACTAAAACAATTACAACCAAAAAGATTTAATTTTATTGCAGACAGTAATGACACAACTGTTGATGGCTTTTTAGCACATGAAGTTCAGTCAGTCGTACCAGAAGCAGTTAGTCGTACACATAATGAAGTAGATGATGATGGTAATCCAAATTATCAAGGCATAGACCAAAGCAAGTTAGTACCTCTATTAGTAAAAACCATACAAGAATTAGAAGCTAGAATTACAGCATTGGAGAATGCAGAATGACCAAAGCAGCAGAATTAGCAAAGATGGGTGAAGTCCTAACCAATTCACAGATTGGTGGGCGAAGGAACATGGTCATCAATGGTGCTATGCAAATAAGTGAAAGACAGACCTCGCAAGGTGGTATAACTTCAAGTGGCTATTACACTGTAGATAGATTTAAAACTGAACTATCAAGTGCTGGTACATGGTCAAATTCACAGTCATCTACTTCACCAGATGGTTTTTCAAATTCATTGAAATTTGATTGTACTACAGCAGATGCTTCACTTAGTGCAGGAAATTATTTACTTTTATCACATTATTTTGAAGGACAAAACTTACAACACTTAAAAAAAGGAACATCAGGTGCAGAAAAAATAACTTTATCGTTTCATGTAAGGTCTAATAAAACTGGCACATATATTGTGGAGTTTTATGATGCAGATAATTCAAGGTCAATCTCTAAAAGTTATACTATAAGTTCAGCAAACACTTTTGAAAAAAAGACTATAACCATAGATGGTGACACAAGTGGTGCGTTTGATAATGATAATGGTCAAAGTTTTGGTATTTTCTTTTATTTAGGTGCAGGTTCAAACTTTACAAGTGGCACTTTAAATACATCTTGGAATAGTAGAACACTTGCTAATGTTGCAGTAGGACAAGTAAATTTAGCAGATAGTACAGACAATGAATGGTATATAACTGGAGTCCAACTAGAAGTAGGCGAACAATCCACACCATTTGAGCATAGGTCATTTGGGGAAGAACTAAATTTAGCAAGACGTTATTTTTACAAACCATCTTTAGCATTGAGAATTGTAAGCACACTTTTAAGACCTGATAATAAAAGAGTTTTTCAAGTTATGTTTCCAGTAGATATGAGAACATCACCAACTGCTGACGTAACTTATGATGCTGATGGAAGTAGTGCTACACTAGACACTCCAACAGTAAGCACGGATATGTTGAGAGCAAATACATCTGCAATTAGTGATTCAAACCGAGACCCTAGATTTACTGCTTTTAAAATGGACGCAGAGTTATAGGAGATACTATGAATATTACAAAAGCTAAATATTATTTAAATGAAGATGGTAATGCTAATCAAGGAATAGTTGCTACTATAGATGGAAAAGAACTGTTTGTTCCATTAGAACCTGCTAACAGGCACTACCAAGCAATCCAAGAATGGGTAACTGAAGGCAACAAGATAGAAGAAGCTGATTGATGGAGATTGATGGCACTATTATATGGAATGTAGTGTTAACACTAATCATCATGCCATTTGCTTGGGCATTTAATAAGATGTTTGCAGAAGTAAAACGATTACAAATACTACTTAATAAAACAAGAGAAGAGTACGCATCTAAAGAAGATTTGCGTGATACGTCTGGTCGTGTAATGGAAGCCTTGCACAGACTAGAAGATAAACTAGATAAAGTTCTTAATGTGAGATAGCTATGTTAGAAGCATTAGCATTAGCAAATGGTGCTTATGCAATAATAAAACAAACCATAGAAAATGGTAGAGAGATATCAAGTGCTGGAGCTGCAATAGCTAAATTTGTAAGTGCAGAAGATCAGCTTCAACAAGATTTACATAAAAGAAAAAATAGTATGTGGACTGCCTTCTTGGGTAAGACAGACAATGATCTTGAAGAGTTTATGGCACTTGAAGAAATTAGACGCAAAAAAGAAACGTTAAGAGAGTTCATGCAACTATATGGCAGACCTAACCTTTATCAGGACTATTTAGCTTATTGTTCTGAAGCTAGAAAGAAACGAAAAGAAGCTGCTATAGCACGAAAAAAGAAACAACAACAACTCCAAGATTTAATACTAAAAATAGTATTAGGAGTATTAATAACTGCTATGTGTGCTGGTGTTGTAACAATACTTGCTATCATAGCCAAAAAGAAAGGAATAATATGATACAATTATTAGGCCCAATAGCAAATATTGCTACTACTTGGCTTCAAGGCAAACAGGAGAAAGCCAAAGCCAAACAACAATTAGAAGTTGCAAAAGTGCAAGCACAAGTTAAGAAAGTTGAGCAAGAAGGTTCATGGGACGAAAAGGCAATGGACGCTTCTGACAACAGCTGGAAAGATGAGGCTTGGACTATTACATTTATTATATTAATAGTTGCTTGTTTTATACCAGCACTTCAGCCATATATATCAGATGGCTTTAAGTTTTTAAGAGAGGATTGCCCAGATTGGTTGAGCTATGGAATACTTGCATCTATTGCAGCTTCCTTTGGTCTTAAATCAATAGCAAAGTTAAAAAAATGAAAGATAATTTTGAAAAAGCATTGGAAATGGTTTTACATCATGAAGGTGGATATGTAGATCACCCTAAAGACCCAGGAGGAGCTACTAATTATGGTGTTACTAAAAAAGTTTATGAACGTTATTTAGGTAGAGAATGTACTAAAGACGAAGTAAAAGAGATGCCTATGGAAGCTGTGCGTGAAATATACAAAAAAAAGTATTGGGATAAAATCAGAGGCGATGATCTACCAGCTGGTTTAGATTGGTGTGTATTTGATTTTGCAGTTAATGCTGGTGTATCTAGAGCATCTAAATTGTTACAAGGTTTTCTAGCTACTAGTGTAGATGGTGTTATAGGATCAGGTACATTAAAAGCTATAGATAATTATCCTACAACTATAAAAGGTGTAATAGAAACCTATACTGCACAAAGATCACAGTTTTATAGAACATTAAAAAACTATGATACATTTGGCAAAGGTTGGGATAGACGTTGTTACGAAACTAGAAAAACAGCAGTAGAGATGTATGTTACAAGCCACCTAACGAACTCTTAATACCTACTTCTGTTGTTGGCTTCTTTTCTCTATGCATAATGCCTTCATCAGGATCAAACCTGATATCTTCAAACCTACCTTCTTCTGGCTGTGAGTTTTTAGCACACTCTTCCATGATACGTTTAAACTCATGATTCCTTGAGTTAGCTCTACATTCACCACACCTTGTAGGTCTTACTCTAACTAAATTTACTTTTCTTAATTCCATTCCACACTTTACACAATGTTCATAGCTTTTCATTACTCAACCCTTTTGTAATTTATTTGTCTTATTTTATTTATTTCTGATATCTCATCATCTGAAATAAGAATACCAAATGTACCAAGAAAATTATCTTTTAATTTGAGTCTATACTCTTCTTCATCTTTTGCATCTAAATTGTTACCACCAAATATAAGAGTAACTGTGCTTGTATATTCAGGCATTGTTAATCCCTCCTGTAATCTTTTATCTGTATCACATTGTTTTTATTAGGTTTTTCATCATCTAAATTAATTTCAATAAGATTAGGAGTTCGAATCTCTAATGATATTGTTACACAAGCTGGCACAGAACCAACTTCAAATTCAAAATCAAACTCTTGTCTTGGGAAATCAATGAAGTTTCTGTTCTTTATTATTACTAAAAGTCTTTTAATTTCCGAAGCAATACTGTCAGGAGTTTCAAATTCCATAGTATTGCCTCGGAATAGATTGCATTAGTTAGCAATCTTTAGTTTAGTACGAGTAGACTTGAACAGCTGCTGGACTTTGTCCTGAGCTTGAACACCCATAGAATTGTATCGTGTTGAATTCAATGACCATACCTCGTTTAGTTGATCTCTGTCTTTGACATCTTTCAAAGCAATTTCGAATGCTTGCACAGCCTCTTCATCTTTGTCAATGGTTTTCTCGATCATGTCACCCATAGGCAGATCTTCACCAGCATAGACGTTGATGCCAAGACCATGATATGCAAGACACTTAGTCAATGCACGTTGGAAAGCATTGTTGATTTCTGTTGCATCAGGTATGCGACCCACCTTGTCCTTGTTGAACTTGCTGGTCTTTTCTGCATTGATTGCTTGCATACGATTGTCCATGACTGGATAGATCTCTTCAATCTGAATTGATTCAATCTTAACAGAAACTTTGACAAAAGTATTGCCCTTGTAGTCACGCATGAATGGTAGAACATTGTGTTGGTTGTCAACAAATGTGTGCTTCATGAATGATGCAGTAGGAAATGCTTGTTTTACTGCTGACCAAGCATGAGTCCATGATACATAGTCGAGTCCATTCTTCTTCTCCATGTACCCTGACACGTCGATTTTTGATAGAACTTCCCATACCGATTTAGCTGAGGTTTTAGTTGCCATCTTTACTTCCCTTCTTTGGTTGATGTTTAAGTGTTACAGTATTGGATTTGCTCCTAGTAACGACAATCTTGTCGCCTTCTAGGTTGCCTGACAGATCCAACACCATTTTGCGACAATTGTCAGGCAAATAGTGTTTGATAGATATCTTTGCAGTTTCTGCAATCTTGTTGGCTTTGTTTGCCTCAATGATGTCCTGGGCATGCAGATTCATCTCTGATTGCATTTGACGATCCCAACATTCCAGATCTTTCATGTTGATGCTGATTTGATCTGTCCAGTCAACTGGTGGCAGAACTTTGAACTCATCAGGCATCTCATTGTTTTGATACCAATTCCAAAACATTTTGCATTGTTCTAGATATTGTTTGAGCCATGCATCATCTCTGTTGATCTTTCTGTATTCGAATCTGCAATGAACACCAAAAAATACTGCAAGATAGCAATGATCTTTTGCCCTAGTATGCATATGATGTTGACATTGTGCTTCGTAAAGATCACAAAGATCGTCCATAGGAATAAAACCCCAATGTGTTTTAGCTTCGATAGGATTGCCATCAGAGGCAATTGCATCGTATGTTGAATGAATTGGAACACCATCGTGGTCTACAGTACGACCTTCACCAGCTGAACCATACTTCATCTTAGTAGTGTTGGCAAAAGCATCAAGAACAAAAGATTCAAGATGATTACCAGCATCAAACATGAATTGTAGTTGCTTGGTAATAAATGGTTCAGACTCCCCTTTTTTCTCTGATATAAGTTTAGCCCATGCTGTGAAATCTCCACCAGCAATGATCTTAGCTTCTGATGAGCCGATAAAATTTTTTCTCTCATTAAGCTGCTGTTTCGTTAGTGCCATGATTACGCCCCTCCTGATATTGTTGTTTCAATTCAATTGATAACCAGTCCGTCTGTGCATGAGGACTGTTTCTACCTTGCCAAGAAAGTTTACACACTTCCATGAAAAGATCCATATTAAATCTGCTGTTTCTAGACTTGGCTTTTACAACCTTTGCAAACTCTTCCATATCTTGTGGATAGATCATTGGTGCAATCTGTGTTGCAAACCATTGTAAATCTTTACGACTGAACATTTGTGCCATTTTAACCTCCTGATTTTTACTATTGTGCATTTTGGCTTTCTTGTGTAATACTTCCGTACATGGTTACAAAAGAAGAACAATGGATAACTGATCTTGTTTCACAGTTTACCCATCGTAGATATGAACTGAAAATTTCACAAAACGAATTAGACCATAAGATTGGTTGTGCTACAGGACTTGTCGCTAAGTGGGAAACTGGGAACAGAAAGCCAACAGCATTTAATTTGTATTGTTGGGCTGAGGCCCTTAAATGTAAAATAAATGTGGAGGCGATCAATGATAATATGTGGAATTGACCCAGGACTTAGTGGGGGCATAGCATTTTACAGAAACGTAAGCTATGACCTGTATGCTGAGAAAGTACCGACATACAAGTTACAAACTAAAACAAAGACTAAGAGATTCTTAGATCTATGGCAGTTACTAACTATACTCAATGACCATGACCCAGACCATGTGTTCATTGAAAAGCAACAACCAATGCCAAACCAAGGACTAGTAAGCACATTTGCTACTGGTATGGGGTATGGTGCATACCTAGGATTGCTTGTTGCTACTGGATATAATTATACAGAAGTACCAGCAAGAGTCTGGAAAAAAGACCTAAACTGTCCTTCTGATAAAGATCAATCAAGAGGTCTTGCATCAAAGTTAATGCCCCAAGGCAAACATCTGTGGCAACTAAAAAGCCAAGATGGAGTAGCTGAAGCTAGTCTAATTGCCTATTGGGGATTGAGAAAATCAATTGAAAGATGTAGAGAAGTATGAGGGCATAGCAACCATAGTGTACTTAATGACAGCTTACATGGCCTTTTAATGCTTGTAACCTTTCGGCTGCCCTCAAACTGTTTACTCTACTTCATCTAAGAACTTGATAGGATCAAATTCTGCACCCTCACTAAATGCTGCAAGAAGTCTATGCATTACCATCTTCTTGTTGTCAGTAGGTAATACATCTACATCTAGCTTCTTAGCAAGTAAACGAAGCTGAGTTATTTTGTATTTGTTGAGCCACTCTTCTGTTGGACTGAACCAATTTGGAGCAACTGGGATTTTGAAGATTTCTTTGTGTGCTTTGAACGCATAAGTACGATGCATACAGCCCACCACTGCTTTATACAGTATAGCAGATAACTCAGTTTGTTCTTTACGGAGAAAATACTGGAGAGTATTGCATTTCCACTCTTTAGCATAAGCAATAGCTTCTTTGTAAATATTAGCAAAGTACCCATCTGTTCCTCCATGTAGCTTGAATGAGATATCTGTATAGTGGTCTATATGTGTTGATTCTGCATCACCTTCTTCATGCCACCAATGTGGTAATATGGCATTACATAGTATAGCAGATGTAAGATGCATACCACCTGATTGTACATAATCTTGAACCTTTGGCTCATGATCCCACATCATACCTCTAAGATAGTCATAAAACATATCATTAGACATATCAATCTGAGGATTTGACATATCAGCTAGACCCAGTTCTGGTATCTCACCTTTGTCAATCGCATCTAGTTCCTTTTGTGACAGTTCTGTCTTATCTCTGTATTTGTACACATAGAATATACCCTTGATAGGTATTGCAGTAATAACTACATCAAGACTTTTCCTATCAATCTCTTGGCTTTTGATCTCATGCTCATAGACTTGATCTTTGTTCTTGAGTAAGCCTTTGACTTCTTGTGGATAAGTATCAATAGTTACACAGGCTTTGTAATGCTTCTTATAATACTTTGCTTTTTCTTCAATGAACTGTTCTGCAAGAGGCATATACTGCTTCATGTCAGCTACATATTGAGCATCAGAAAACAAATCACCATCAAAATCGATAGATTTGAATAGCTTGTGTTTCTCAGGAATAATTACTTCTGATCTCAGGAGTCTTACCTGACCAATCATTCTTTGTATATCATCATAGTCAAAGTAACCATGACATTCATCATACAATTTATCCTGGGTATCTTTGTTGACATTGGTAAATAGTTGAGCAATGCCAATACCAAACTCATTGTTACGGAATGCAGATTTTACTTTCTTAGATAATTCAGCAAGAGCAACACGTTGTTTGACCCACTTAGTGGTCTGACCCCAGTTGATTGCAAGTTCATCATAAGAATATTCACCATCTGCCATCACTTTGTTGATAGCTTCTGATTCATCAAGAGGGTGCATACCTTCACGAAGCATATTAGCCATTACACCAATTTCTGTTTCGTTTTCTTCAATAACTTTACATGGAATCATTTCTGTAGAATCTTTACCATGTATTTTTGTAAGGGCTTGGAATCTTCTGTTGCCATCAATAACTACATATCCAGTACCATTCTTCTTTACTACAAGATTGTGTAGCAAATCTCTGGATTTGATTGAGGCGATAAGAGAATCAAGACCATTACCTTTTACTTTTCTTACGTTATTAGGATTTGGTTTTAGTTGATTTAATGCTATTTGCATATTAAACTCCCTTAGTCTAGTATGTTTATGGGGGATCTTTTTTGTAACATTTCCTCGATCCCCCTACTCAATTAAGCCTTTGCTTTGGCTTGGTTAATCAATCCATGAATCAAACTTTGAAAGTCTTTTTGAACTGAGGTCATATGCCTGATTTCAGTACTATCCATAGAAACTTTGATAGGAGTCATAGTTTCATAGGTCTGAAAATCATTGATCTTATTATCCTCACAAAAAGTTTTGATTCTCTTGATTTGATCCTGAGAAAGTTTCTTAGCATCTTCATCATTGATGTAGATATACTCTTTTTCTTTCTTATGGATTGAAAATTCATCATCATAAAAATGACTGATAAAGTCAACTACCTTTGAGGCTTGACCTCTGATAACATAAGTATCGTCATTTATTTTTAGATTAAGTGATAACATCATTTATCCTCCATGATTTTGTCTGTGATGTATTTTGATGTGAATGCAACAGCAAGCCACAAGGGAGCAGCTACAACTGATACAACGAGTGTTGGATTGATGCCCATACCCAATAACAATAGTAAAACTAGTATTGTCGATGTGATATGAACAGTACAGAACCAACCAAGCCAATTAGCTTTTTTTGAGATTGGCTTGATTTGTTTGATTTTTTCCCACATTAGGCTACGATCCTTCCATGTAATTGAGCTTTGTTAGTATAATCTTGTAATGTGCCTTTGGCTTTCCAATGCTTATCTCTTTCTACTGACACCATACCATTCATAAATTTGGTATTTTGAAGTTCATGTAGATGGACATAACCAAGTTCTGGAAACCCATGACCTAAATCACATAGACCGAACATCATTTCTTCTTCGTCCATCTCTGTGATAAGCCAAGTAGCTGCACCAATAGGAAAGAAAAATTTAACTACAGGAGCAAAGTCAATTGCTCCTTTTTCTTCCTTTTGTGCTTTTTTGTTTGCATGGTGGTTTGCGATGAGTTGTTTTCTCAATGATGTTGTTAGTAATTGCATTTTGCAACTCCCTTAGTTTCTGATTAGTTTCAATGAGTAATGTATCACGTTCATATAGCTTCCATTGTAAATGGCCTATATGATTGTTAGCATCAACAAGATCAGCTGTACGTTTGGTTAGTTTTGCAACTACCTCCTCGTATGCTTCTTCTTCTTGAAGCTGTTCTTGCCAGTCTTTAGACATCTGCCCTCCTTTTCAAAGTTAATTAAGTATTCTAAATATGTTTTGGCTTTTTCTAGATCTTCGATACCATTCTTTTGTTTGTATCGTAGAATATATTTTATGATGTTGCCTTGTAAGTAGTTGAGGCGATTTTGTGTTATGAACTCTACTGGTTCTATTTCAAATTGTTCGTAATGTTGAGGCGATATCATACTGATCTCCAATAAATTGCAAAGAACTGATGGATAACTTAGTCGTTTAACTGTACAGACCCATACAGCTCTTTGCATTAGAAAAGGGTAGGCTCTGCCAAGCCCACCCCATATCCGTCTAGGTTAATGCAGTCCAACCCTAGAACGGAATCTCATCTTCAACTGCATCATCTACCTTGGGAGATTGAGTATTACCCTTGGTAGCTGAAGAGTCAACAGGTTTTGAATTGATGAGTCTGAAAGTTGACGACACACCAGCAAGTTTGATCTTGAAGGCAGTCCTTTTCTGACCATCTTGTTCATAGGATTCTACAATTGGAAAACCCTGTACGAACACAGTAGTACCAGCTGATACATACTTTTCAATGACATTGGTTACAAGACCTTTGCCACTTGATCCGTCCCAAGCTTCACATCTGTACCAGTGAGTTTTTTCTACTTTCTCACCTGACTTAGTTGTGTAGCCTTCATTGACTGCAATTGAAAAGTTAGCAACCTTAGTGCCATTGACCTCTTTGATCTCTGGTGCTTGACCAACGTTACCTGATACTGTGATTTGAGCAATATTCATCTGATTTCTCCTTTACGTTAGATGATTAATGATAATGCCAATAGGCTTTGGCTACCCTGAGGAAAAACACCCTCGCTGAACCAAAGCCTACTGGACTTGACTAGTATAGTGGATTAGGGACATCACCACCAGTTGCAGACACCATCTTGCTAGCCAGACTCTGCATCATTTATCCAAGATTATTTGGGGGGAACATTCACCCATCTAACCTTGAAACCTTCTCGTTTTGGCTTTTCGTACCCTATTGTGCGTTTAAGAATGAATAGTACAATGGAAATGATTGCACCACCTAGGATTCCAGCCATCATTCCAGCAAATGTACCAGCAAACATGATAATCAATGCGATTGAGGCACTTATGTCTACGAAAACATCAAAACAAAGAACTCGTTTGATATTTAGTTTAGCAAGTAGGAATAAAATTGCACAAGCTGATGCGATACCAGCTATAAGATAAAAGAACATTTTAACCTCCTTGTTTTCTAATTAACTTCTTGGCTTTCTGACGATCCTTTGCCTTAGCCACTTTCTTTAGTGATTTTTCCCAAGACCTTGATGTACTATGAATCTTTCCTCTACCTTTTATACCTTTACTCATAACGTTTCCTTTCTGAGGCGATAGAACCCTGGAAGAGGTTAGCCTCGATATATCAATCTGATAGGCTTGAGGGAGATCAAAGAGGGAAAGTCTTTGTCGATTTGAAGGGGTCGATCCCCTGAGAATCGATTTATTGAAAGCCAATACGGATAAAAAAAATGGAGTGAGAGCCGAAGCCCTCACCCCAGGGGATAACTTACTCAAGATCTTCAGGCATTTCAATGATGCCGTCTTGATTAGAGATATCAAGCATCAGATCCTCATGATGTGAACTGACAGGATAAACTTTAGATCTCTCAGCTTGTAGATCATCATACACCTCACGAGTGTTGACTAGAGTATCTAGTGTCATCTTCTCGTTACGTTTCTTCATACGATGTACCTTGGCAAACTCATGAAGCTGAGTGTACTTGCCATTGGATATACCAGTCTGACCTTGAATCATAGGTCTGAAGTGTGTAAGCAATAGCTGAAATGCATGATTGAGTGATGCATACTGTTGACGCATCTGGTCAATCTTCTTGTCGTGATCCTCCAAGATGTTGCCAGTGATCTCAATGCCAACGTCCTGACGAACCAAGACCTTACGTTCTCTGAGCATCTTCTCTGCTCGTTCCATAACGTTGTCCCTCATCTTCTCAAACATACGAGGTAACTGATCTTGAAGTTTGGCTTTGATGATGACCTCATTGCCATCTTCAAACATCTCAGCAAATGACAATGCACGTCTGATGAACTCACCCTCCCAATCTGCTGTGTAAGTAGACTTAGGCTTGAACTCTCTAGCAATAGCATCAAGCTGTTCAGTAGTGATTTGATCTAACTGCTTACCAGCTTCGATCTCTGATTTAGTCTTGTTTGATTCTTCAATTTGATATGTCATGATATGTTCCTTTCTCTGACATTGAAGGGGATATAGAATTATACCCCCTATGATTTGGCTTTCTTAATTGTTCATGTCATGCTTGATTGTATTCAATTCATGGACACGATCCCAATCACCAGCCTCGATAGCACATTGTATATCCCAGTCTAGCTGACTAGATGGTAGCTTCTGCTCCCTGAATGGCATACGATCTTCTGTATCAAGTAGATCAACTGTTGAAGTATTCTGATACGATACCATATCATCAAGTACCTCTAGATCACTTGCTTGGCTTTTGATAAATAAATCTAACTGTTTCATTGTAACATCTCCTTTTGTACAGTTATTGATATTAAAGCACTACCTACTGCGTTATGTACTGCTCACTTACGGCAACCGATTCACACCGAGGAAACCCCCAGAGATACTTTCTGTAGTACGTCCAGTTTTTCGTACTTCACGAAAAAGTTCATCTTGACGTACTTAGAAAGGATTAAGAAATGGGGAGGGTAATAGTGAGGACAACAATGTAAGACCATTTCTGTAGGGGTTGTATGGTGTGGTATAGCTCCTCGGTACGTGAGCAGTACAGAACGTAGTAGTAGTAGTAAGCCTGTTCTTAGAAAGTGGGACACGGTTTTGACCTGACGTACTTCACGTCAGACAAAATTCTTACGAACAGAGAAGTTTGTACTTCCATAGGAATACAACAAACTTCTACGATTGAAGCGTGGGGGCTACCCCATGCAATATCGTGTTACACAATCACAGTACGTGGACATGAGTAAAGAATAATATCGTGCCATGAAGCACATATTATTCTGCATCGAATTAACTTTTGCTGACTTCGAAGGGGAAGCAAAAGGCAAACGATTTGCAAATCGTAATAGTAAAGTCACTTAGACCCCTGTCAGGGAATGTGATGAAAGGGATTGTTGTCGAACAATATGAATGTGTGTGGCTCGAAGCCACCTCATATTCATTCGTAATATCAAGGAGTTAAAAATGTGAATTGACATTGATATAGCACCTATGGTTATACTCTCGTAGAGTAACAATAAGAGCTGCCCCATGAAAGCAAGTAACGAACAACAGCAACGATACCAAGGGTCAATAGTTCCGTTAGAGGATATACAAAAGCATAGTGAATTGCTACTACCCAATCACAAACAGATAACAGAAGCACAAGCTGAATTAGTACACGCAATGTTGCATGATGGTTGCAACCCCACAGAGGGAGCAAAGAGGTTAGGTAGGAACAAGGCATGGGCATACAAAACCATTGCAAAACCTCATGTTGTGGAGTACAGACAGCAGATAGCAATGAACTGCTTGGGTTGGGACGCAACACAGGCATTGGCAACTATGAGAGAACTGCTCAATGCAAAGTCAGCACACGTAAGACTGGAAGCAAGTAGAGATCTGATGGATCGTGCTGGACTCAGAGTTGATGCTCCTAAGACTAGCAATACTTCCGTGAATATAAACTTCAACGTAGACTAAGGGGGCCCCACAGACAGTATAGTAGTTATAGATATACGTCCTAAAAAAACAGACGTGTGTACTATAACAGGTAGATCACACTCATGATATATGTGAAAAGACAAGACACTAAAAAATATTTTACTTTATATAAAGCCAAAAACAAAGGAGTTTGATATGGGTGGTAGTTCAGAAGATAGTGGTGGTTCAAGTAATCTCGATAGTCTAAGACAAAGAGATAAGGCTATGGCAGAAGCCACAAATCGTGCAAAACAACAACAAGAAGAAGCATCAAGACAATCTGCTTTTACTGATTATCAAGCACAACGTAGAGCAGCTAATCAGGGCATTGATGAAATGATTAGTCCACAGAAAGCTAGCACAGTAAGAGAAAATGCTGGTCTTGCAATGATGTTAGATGAAAGAGCTAAGTCATCACAGATAAATGTTCCTGTACCTACTTTTGGAACAGTTGCTATGGGAACAGTAAGTTCAGCTAGTGCAAGACAGCAAGCAAGAGCATTAAGAAGTGGTGGTAGACCAGTTTACGATGCAAGTAGCACTATGTTTGATGCTGATAAAGATTATAGAGGTGTTGTGCAAGATGGTGTGTATTCAGGTGATCCTGACTTCAATCCAATAGGCAGAGATGATTTTACAAGAACAGCATCAGGTTCATATTCAATTATGGGAGCTAATAATGATTCAGGTTCTAATATATCTGAAGATGTAGCAAGTCCTCAAATGAAAGACATGACAACATCAAAGCCATCTAGTCCATCTATATCTACTGCATCAAGAAGAGCATTAATAGCTGGTGCTGGTGGTGGAGCTTCAAGAAGAAACCTTTTATGAAACTAGACTATAAACCCCCAGGGAAAGTAGCTAAAGCATTTATGAAAGATGGGTCTTTTGTAAGGGGTATAAGAGGCCCAGTAGGAAGTGGTAAATCTGTAGCTTGTTGCATGGAGATCATGAGAAGATCTATTGCACAACAACCAAATGAACAAGGTATTAGAAAAAGCAGATGGGCAGTTATTCGTAATACCAACCCACAACTAAAAACAACGACTATAAAAACTTGGAGAGATTGGTTTAGTGATGAACTAGGACGTTTTGTATGGTCGCCACCATATACTCATAATGTATGTTTTTCTTTAGGAGATAAAACTACAGTAGAACTTGAAGTAATATTTTTAGCCTTAGATAAGACTGAAGATGTAAAGAAGCTGCTTTCATTAGAACTAACTGGTGTTTGGGTTAATGAAGCTAGAGAAATAAATAAAAATATAATTGATGCTTGTACTATGCGTGTTGGTAGATATCCTTCAATGAGAGAAGGTGGGCCAACTTGGTATGGTGTAATCATGGATACAAATGCTCCATCTGAAGATCATTGGTGGGGCATTGTTGCTGGAGAAGTTCCTATACCTGAATATATGACTGCTGAAGAAAAATTATTAATGGTAAAACCTGACGATTGGAATTTTTATTCGCAACCCTCTGCAATGCATGAGAAAAAAGACATTCATGGTAATTTATCAGGTTATGACCCTAACCTTGATTCAGAGAATAGGGATAATTTGCAAGCAGAATATTATGACAAGATAATCTTAGGAAAATCACCAGCTTGGGTAAAAGTATATGTTCTTAATGAATACCAAGCTCTTTTAGATGGTAAACCAGTTTATCCAACATTCAGAAGAGATACTCATGTTTCAAGTGAGCCTTTAGTGCCAACGGAACAGAGTGATGTGATTGTTGGCATAGACTTTGGTCGATCCCCTTCTGCTGTCTTTTGCCAACAATTACATTCTGGAAAATGGATCATTTTTCATGAAATAATTGGTAAAGATATGGGTGCTATTAGATTTGCAGATATACTAAAAAAAGAAATATCCAAAAATCAGTGGGATAAGTTGACATTTAAGTTCATTGGAGATCCAGCTGGTAATCAAATGGCACAAGTATCTGAACATACGCCATTTATGATGCTAAGAGCAGCTGGTATTAGTGCTTACCCAGCACCAACAAATGACATATCTGTCAGAGTAGAAGCAGTAGAATCTGTTATTAATCGTATGACAGATGGTTTCCCATCATTAAGTGTTAGTCCTACTTGTACTAACCTTATTTCAGGATTTGAAGGTGGCTATCAATATAAAAGAATGTATTATATGGGTAGTGAGAGATATGAGGAAAAACCTGACAAAAATAGATTCTCACATTGCCATGATGCATTACAATATGCCTTTCTTGGTGGTGGAGAGGGTAGAAAGGTCATGTTAGGTGGTCAAAGAGCTAGTGTAACTGTAGTTGAAAGAACAAGTAACCCATTTGATCGTATGAAACGAAGAAATAGTCGTTTTAATAGGAAAAGAGCAATATGAAATGGATAATATGCTTCTGTGAAAGCAAAAATATTGGGTTATGGAAGCTATTTACTAAATATCGTTATGGTTTTTCTCATGTTTATGCTGTCAGGTACGAACCTGAGCTTGATTTATGGCAAAAAGTAGAGATTACAACAAATGGCTTTGATTTTAAGACACTAAAAGGCGAAAAAGCTACAGAATTAGTCCTAAATATGCATTTAGGTGGTGAATGCATCGAAATTGAGGTCAAAGACAAGCCAATTTACATTCCAAGGCTATTTTATTGCGTAAGTTTTATAAAACATCTATGTAATGTAAGAAAGTTTTGGATTTGGACTCCATATCAGTTGTATTGTGAATTGCGTAGATTGAATGGAAAAGTCATCTTTGAAGCAAACGATTTATTGGAGCAATCAAATGGGTAGTATGTTTAAAACACCAAAAATACCAGAAGATCCTGAATTGCAGAAGCGAAAAGCTGAACAAAAAAGAATTAATGAAGAAGAAGCTGCAAATCAAAAGTTTCAGAAAGAAGAAAAGATACGCAAGATTGCAAGCAATAAAATTGGACAAAGATCATTACAAAGTACTGAATTAGAAGATTTTACTGGGTTTAGACGTTTAAATAAAACGAAAAACATGGGAGGTAGCTACAATGCGTAGTTCATATGGTGGAGATGCAGATCCAACTCCAGCTGGGGGAACAACAG
>Ga0209232_1000829_pt1 | contig 17821 bp, 16 predicted proteins | sample ETNvirenome_2_60_FD_184066 | JGI IMG/M metagenome (GOLD analysis project Ga0209232, IMG submission 184066) | Marine viral communities from the Pacific Ocean - ETNP_2_60 (SPAdes) (version 2) | ecosystem: Environmental > Aquatic > Marine > Oceanic | place: Pacific Ocean | collected 2013-06-22
CATCGCCAGCAAGTCGATCTCTATTATGCGCGCTCCGATTTTGCCAATCAGGATAAGCTCATACGCGCCCTGTCGCGCGACGGTGCGAAGGACATGGCGAGCGACTATCGCGAGGTCGATCCGGTGCGCGCCTTTTCCGAACGGCGCGGGATCACATTCGGCGAACGTGTCGCGGACATCGCCCACAATGTAGCGGAGAGGGCGCGCGGGATCTTCGACGGGTTGCGCCTCTCGCTGCCGGGCCAGCCGCGCGAGCAGGGCATGTTCGCGGGCTTCCGTCCACCGGAACGGACACGCGAGCAGGCGCAGGCCCAGCCCTCCCATGCCACCGGCCAGCGCCGCGCTGTCGAACGCTATGCGCGCGCCGTAAACGAGGTCGCCCGGATGCGCGACCGGGGCTTGCCCGTGCTGCCCCACCAGCATGACGCCCTGAACAGGGCGGGAGAGGCATTGGAGGCGATCCGGCCTCACGCCTCCACCGACTTGCAGAACGCCCTCCAGCGCCAGCCGGAGCTTATCCACGAGGCCGCGGAGGGGCGCGGCCAGGCCGCGGTGCACGCGATGAACAGGGAAGCGGAACTGCGTGCCGATCCGTTCCAGCGCGCCGATCGCTTCGTGGAGGGCTGGCAGCAACTCCGGCAGGCTCACGATGACTTGCGCCGCGACGGCGACTTTCGGGGCGCGAAGCGCGTCGGGCAGGAAATGGCGGGCATGGCGAAAAGCCTCGAACGCGACGCGCAGGTCGAATCGCTGCTGCGCGGGCGCAATCGGGAATTGGGAATCGATGCCGCGATAGGCCGCAGCGTAGCGCGCGATCTCGCGGACTCGGTGCCGTTCGATCACGGGAAGAGCCTTGGCATGAGCCGATAGGAGGAAAACATGACCAGCGACAGACAGCTACCCCGACTGCCCTATGACGAGCCGGACTCCGATCCGGCGACACGTGCGTTCAACCGGCTCGAAGGCGAAATGGCGATGATGCGCCGCGCGGTCGAGCATCTGGCGACCGAGAAGTCCGAAATCGACATTCCCGATTACAGCAAGACACTCGGCGAAATGGCGAACCGACTTGTCGCGATCGAGCGCCAGCCCGCCATGCAGATGACTCCCGAGGAGTTCGAGGCGCGGATGACGGCGGCGGCGGCGCGAGCGCGACGCGACGACGAGGTCTTGATTGTGGCTGCGAAGCGGGAGCGTGGCGAAGCCATCCGCGACTTGCGGACGATTATCGGCACGGTCAACACCATCTACGAGCAAAAGCGACTCCGCTGGTGGTGCGTCGGCGGCGGCTTGCTCGCCGGGTGCCTCCTGTGGTCGGTGCTTCCCGGCTTTGTCGCGCGCATCCTGCCGACAAGCTGGCACCTGCCCGAACGCATCGCCGCCCGCACCGTTCGCGAACCGACCTTATGGGAAGCGGGAACCCGGATCATGCACGCCGACAGCCCGGCGGCGTGGCAGGCCATAGCCGAGGCCGCTGAGATACGCCGCGACAATCGCGAGGTCATCGACGCTTGCGTGCAGCAGGCCACTAAGGCCAAGCGGCCGGTGCGATGCACCATCAGGGTGCGGTATCGGCAACCTTGACCGGGACAAGGTTGCCGAATGTCAGTGGAGCTTTCTCGCCGAGGCTGCCGTATGCCCGCCGGCATCGGTAGAAACGCTAGGCAAAGAGGCGGAACAGTCCGCGCCTCCGATTTCTCCTTTTCGTACATCGACTTCGCTCAAGCGAACGATGCTTTCGAGAACGGCTCGATCAAGCGGCTGGGTGAACCAGAGGCCACCGCGCTTGCCACGAGACCAGCGAACCAGCGCACGACAGCGTTGTTCCTCGCCTGGCAGAACCAGGTCAAGTTCGCTTCCGGGCTTGAGCACGGTATCGCAGACATAGCCAGCGCCCTGTTGCGATATATTAACGAGATCGATCGGCAGCGAACCATCGCGCAGAACGAGGATCGCTTCGGCATCAATGGGTAGCCGTAGAGCGCGATACCCCTCTGCTTGCTGTTCGGCGGCAAGCGCCTTCAGGGTCGCTGCGGCGTCCATCTTGTCTTCGAAAGCGACGCCGCAACGTCCATCGCGTGCCCATACAATGCGGCCATTGACCTTGACCTTTTCCGACAGCGCGATTTCGACCATTTCGCCGACCGACATGGGCACGTCCGCCGCGAGTTGCAGCCCACCATCCGAGATATTGCGGACGAGCCACAAGCCATCATCGTTCGCGCGCGTCACGCGAGCAATCCGGCAGATTGCACGGTAACGGTTCGAGCTACGCCTTTCCACGCCTGTATCGGGGATTGCGTCGGTCGGTCGCCCATCGTCTGGGTCGGATAAATCGTTCATCGAGTCCTCCACACCCTGAGCGCAGGTTCGATCGAACAAAGCCCCGCGCGCAGCGACACCGGTCTTTCGTCCGGTTCTAGCGGATATCGGCCCTCGCCCGACATCCTGATCGGTGGTCCTTCGAGCCTCCTATTCTAGTTTTCTTTAGCGGCAAGGCAGGAAATTTCGGGCGGTGTGACCCAAAGTGAGACCTCGCCGGGACGCTTCTCTATTGGCCAAGCCAAGATGTCGGCAAAGATGGATCGTTCACAATTCATTGTGTTCTTTGCCAAGTTATTGAAACTCGGTATCGATAAATTGCGGGCGGCCAGCAAGAGGCCTTAGCCATACTCGCGCGACGAAACTTCTTGGGTCGGTGACCAAAAATTATCGCAGTCTCGGATAACCACATGTAAAACCTGAGATGTGATCGCCGGGCGAAATTCCGCAGAGTTATATTGGTTCTCGCACTGCGTGCTAGGATGACAAGTATCGCTCGGGGAATCGTTCGCGATAATGCTGGATGCGCGTCGTCCGCAGACCCGGGACCCCGATCCGATCGAACAGACGCTGCCAGTTCAGCAACTCTTCCGGCGACATCCGATACCGCGCACAAGCTTCGTCGGCTGTCAACAGGCCACCTTCGATCGCCGCGACAACCTGCGCCTTGCGCCGGCTGACCCAGCGGGTCGTGTCGGGCGGCGGCAGGTTATCCAATGTGAGTTCCTCGCCCAGCGGACCGATCACCGACGCTGGACGTATCTTCTGGTTTTCAAGCACTTCAGACTCTCCGTCGCGCGGCTCGCGCCGCATAGTGCCCCCCGGCATGTGCAACAGAAAAACCTTGGGGAATTCGGGTTAAAAACAGCCTTGGCAAAATGGTTAACAGCGACGCGGCACCCCAAAACAGGTCATGATGATCCGCTTGGAAGGGTGCTCTCGATCCAGGCTAATCCAATCGCGTGACCTCTGCGGTCGCCAGCTCGCGCGCCTCCATAGCCGACAGGGGCGGACCGAGATGATATCCCTGTCCATTCGGGCACTGGAGCTTGCGAAGCAGAAACAGTTGCTCGGCGGTTTCGATATGCTCGGCGACGCACGGTGTGCCCAATGCCGAACAGAGTTGCAGAACGCCTTCAAGGAGGCGCCGACCCGCCAGCGATTCAACGATCGGCGCAATCAGGGACCCGTCTAGCTTTATCGTGTCGAAATGTATCTCACGGAGATAGGCGATCGACGCGAAGCCCGCGCCGAAATCATCAAGGATGATCCGAACCCCTTCCGCCTTTAGCATCGCAAGGTTGGAGCGCACGGTATCAAAATCTGTCAGCAGGGCTGTTTCCGTAATCTCGACGCCGAGCCGCGCCGATGACAGGCCGGTGTAGCGGAGCCTGTCTATCAGCTTTCGGGCCAATTCGGGCGAACATAGCTGGGCTGCGCTCAGATTGACTGACAGTCGAACAGAGGCCGGCCATTCGCGCGCCACTCTCATCGCTTTCAGCAGCAAGGCGTCATTGATGTTCTCGATGAGATTGAGGTGCTCGGCGATCGGCACGAACTCCGCCGGCGATACCTCGCCGAGCTCGGCATGGTCCCATCGCGCCAGTGCTTCGAAGGCGAGCAGCCGCATCGTCGAGAGCTCATAGACCGGCTGAAAAACCATACCGATTTCATCACTTGTATCGGGTTTCTTGAGCGCGTTCGCGATGTCAGCACGTCGCTTCCGTGCTGCCTCCAGTGCCGGATGGAATACCGATACCTCTCCGCGCCCCCGCTGTTTGGCGGCTTGGAGAGCAGTGTCGGCTTGCATCATGGCAACCGCCACAGCATCGTCCCCTTTGCCAAGCAGGGACATGCCGCAGCCTGCCGTTAATCGAAACTCCCGGCCGTCCTCGACGAAGGGTGGTTCCAGCATCGTCGCAATGGCCTGCCCGAATTCCCGCGCGCTTTCGACATCGAGACAGCGCGCAAGGAAGGCGAATTCGTCGCCGCCGATCCGCGCTAGCATATCCTTCTCACCGAGCAGGGCACCCAATCGTGATCCGACGCGCCGAAGCAGCCGGTCGCCTGCATCATGACCGAAAACATCGTTGACTGGCTTGAAATTATCGAGATCGATGATCGCGATCGCAAAAGCCGGCCGGTCGTGCGAGACCGCGCGGCTTTTGGCAGCTTCCAGAAACGCCCTGCGGTTGAGCAGGCCGGTGAGATCATCCGTGTCAGCGACGAGCCGGACCCGCGCAGCTTCCGCCAGAGCGCGCTGCTCGGCTTTGAGCGCTCGGACACTTTCGACTTCGACCGCCGCGCGCGTCTGCACGAGTTGTATGAATCCGCGCTCGTGGGTCCCCAGCAGTCGCAGGATGAGGCAGATCACGAGAATGAGGCAAATGCCGAGACCCATGGGAGCGATCTCGCCGGTAAAGACTAAACCAGCCGCCAGTGGCAAGGCGAGGAAGAGGAGTGGCATTCGCGCCACATTGGGAAAGCTGGCGAGGCCGTAGGCGGAGCCCAGCGCGGTCAGACTTCCAAAGAGAATGGCATAGTCGAGGTCTGTCGGATGTCCGTCTTCAAAGATGATGAGTGCCCAGATGCCGAATGCAGCACTTAGCATCGCCGCAATGAACGGCATGGGTCGCATCCGCGCCAATATGGCTTCCGGAGCCAACTCGCGCGGCTCGCGTTTGAGCCAGTATAGAAGCCGCGCCAGCATGAAGATGATCAGCAGCCCGCCGGGCCATAGTGAAGTCTGCCATTCGTGCGAGGTAGCGAAATGGAATCCGACGAAATTGACGAGCGATATCGCATAAATGAAGGGAATCTGCCGCTTCAACGCATTATAGCGCGTCCGAAGTATCGTCCGTCCCTCATCGGTCGCAGCGTCCCCCGCACCGGTATATCGATTCCACCAGGTACGCAGGGTGCTCCACATGCAGACGTCCTTCATTAGGAATCGTTAAGGAATGCTTCGCGAAGACATCATCTGCACTAGGCCGTAGACTCATAAACCCGCAACCGCAGCCGCATTGAGGCGAGTTGGACCATGGCGAGGAAGTTTTCGGCTAGCTTGTCGTAGCGGGTGGCGATGCGTCGAAAGTGCTTCAGCTTGGAGAAGAAGCGTTCGATGAGGTTCCGCTCGCGATAGAGCCAAGTGCTGAAGTACGGTTTTGACCGGCGGTTGGACTTGGGTGGGATATTGGCGAACGCGCCCCTTTCGCGGAGAGACGCCCGGATGCGGTCGGCATCATATGCCTTATCGGCCAGCACTATCGTTCCGGCACCAATATGGTCGAGCAGGCCATCGGCAGCTTGGCCGTCATGGCATTGACCAGCGGTCAAGCTCAGTCGGATCGGGAGGCCTTGCCCATCGACGACAGCGTGGATTTTGGTTGTAAGCCCGCCTCGGGAACGACCGAGACAGTGATCTCGATCCCCCTTTTTGCCGTCGCGGCCTGTTGATGGGCGCGAACGGAAGTGCTGTCGATCATCTGGATATCGCCATCATGCGCGGCGGTGATGGTATCCATCATCCGATCCCAGATGCCCGCCTTCCGCCATCGCACGAAGCGGTTGTAGCAGGTGGTGCGCGGGCCATAGCGTTCCGGCAGGTCGCGCCACGGTGCCCCGGAGCGCAGCACCCAGAAGATACCGTTCAGCACGCGGCGGTCATCGACACGCGGAATGCCCCTGGGCTTGTTGGGCAGGAGCGGCTCGATCACGCGCCACTCGAAGTCGGTCAGGTCATATCGGCTCATGCCAATACTGAATCAGACATCGACCGGCAGTGAAAGCGATTTGCGCACCTCAGTCAGAATGGTGCTTAGCGCGATACCGCTCAAGCCAGTGAATCCGGCTTTCAAACGACTTACGGAGCTGGCTTGTCGGCGCGATCTTTAGCCGCGTCCGGCAACGGTCGATCTCCGCATCCAGTTCAACCAGGCTCAGCTTAGCCAAACCCTCCTCATGATCAATGACGCCGCTACGCTTGCCCATGCGCCCAGAGTTAACGGGATGCCCGCGCCCGCTCAACCTTTTATGAGTTCACGACCTAGTCACCCATCACTCGCAGACAAGCAGACGCTTGGGATGGGACCATATTCGTCCCATTGCGTCTGTCGGACAACCTAGATTGCAGCCGCCTTCCTTTCCAAAGGTTGACTATAGCACGCACCTCCACCGAAGGCATGGCGCCTTACCGGCGCCATGCGACGGCTTATACGAAGGTCGGGATCATTCACCTTCTCCGCTGAGAGGCATGAGATTGGTCGGATACAGCCCTTGACGTGACCCCCTGGTTTCCACCAGCCGGGATTAGAGCCCAGCAGCTTTGTTGCGCATGAGCGCGGTGTAAGCAATGGCCTGCGCAGCGGAGCCCGTAGGGCGTATGCCCGGAACATATTTCTTCCGACGATCCCGCACGCTCGGATGTCGTATCTATCGCAAATAGTTTCCCGATCGTTCAGCGCAACGGCGGATGCCGCGACTGCGCAGGGCCATTTGCCTAACCTCTCTAGAGGTTCAAATGACGACTTCGAGCGAATTATAATATCGGTGTGCCCGCGAAAGCGGGAATGACGAAGAGTGGGTCGTTCGTGTCCGGCTTCGGCCGCAACCCGCCGTTCAATTCCCCTCGGGCTGCGGCAACAGCAGCGCGAGCAGGATCGCGCGGCACTCACCGCAGATCGTGCCATCGATCAGTTCGGGTCGAAACCGCCGCTGGAACGCCACCGTCGCCGCAAACCCGTCGGTCACGTCATACCCAAAGCGTTCGAGCGCCAGCAGGAAACCGGCGTCGGTCCACAGCGGATCGGTCAGTTTTTTGGTCGGGCGCGGCAGCGCGAGGCGGCGGCGAGCGAGCTCGTCCCACGGGAACAGCTCGCCCGGATCCTGCTTGCGCGTCGGCGCGATGTCCGAATGGCCGACGACATTGCCGCGGGTGACCGCGTACCGGTCCTTGATGATGTGGACCAGCCGGACGACCGAGGCGACCTGGGGATCGGGGAATGGGACATAGCCCCATTCATGCCCCGGATTGACGATCTCGATCCCGACGCTGGCCGAATTGATGTCGCTGATCCCGCGCCAGTGCGCCTTGCCGGCGTGCCAGGCGCGCTTGTCCTCGGGCACCATATGGGTGATCTGGCCGTCCTCGCTGACGACATAATGCGCCGACACCTTCGCATCGGGATTGGCAAGCCAATCAATGGCTTCGGCACCGTCCTTCATGCCGGTATAGTGCAGCACGATCATCGAGATGGGCAGCGCGCGATCGTCGAAATTGGGAGACCAGCGTTCGATAAAATCGCTCATGCGTTCGGGAGACCCGTCCTGTGCTTGCCAAGCCGTCGATTGCGCCAGTGGCGCGCAAAAAGCAAGGACAGGCTCTAGGCCGCCGCGCGCCGCACCTGCTGATCGGCAGGCTCGTAAAGGCCGCGCAGCCGCGGGCTGGCGACGAACTGATCGGTTTGCCCCAGCACCGTCTCGCCCGCTCCGAGCACGAGGAAACTTTGCGGTGCGGCCATCGCGCGCAGCCGCGCAAAGGCTTTCTCGCGCATCGGCGCCGAGAAATAGAGGAGCAGGTTGCGGCAGAAAATCAGGTCGGCCGAACTCGCCAGTGGCGGCCGGTCGGTCAGCATGTTCTGCACCGAAAAATCGATGCGGCGGCGCAGATCGGCCTTGGCCAGCCAGCCGCCCTCGGTCTGATCGAACCAGCGCACCATCCGCTGCACCGGCAGGCCGCGCTGGATTTCAAACTGACTGTACAGACCGACCCGGGCGCGGCCGATCGCGTGATAGCTGACGTCGGTGCCGACAATATCGACCTGCCAGCCGGCCCATTTCTCGCCCTGTTCGGCGATCAACATCGCCAGCGAATAGGCTTCCTGCCCGGTCGAGACACCGCAATGCCAGATCGTCAGCCGCCGCCGCAACTTGTTGATCTCACGCAATTGATCCAGAACTTTGGCAGCAATGTCGTCGAACAAGCTGTATTCACGATAGAAAAAGGTTTCGTTGTTGAGCATCGCATCGACCGTATCGTCGAGCAACAGGCGGCTGTTCGAGGTGACCAGCGCCGCCACCAGCGCGTCGAGGTCGCCGATCCCATGCCGCTGCATCACCGGTTTCAGCGACATTTCGATGCGCCAGATGCGGCTGGGCGACAGGGTCTGCCCGGTCCGCGATTCGAGCACGCCCATCAGGACGCGATAGGCCGACTCGCTGGCGCTGCCGCCCATCATGGCTTGCGCCGCCCCGGCAGAAAGCTGCCGAGCATCAGCGCGATCGCGTCGGGGTTCAGCGCGGCGGCGGCAATGCCCGCCTTGGCAACAGCGCCGGGCATCCCCCAGATCACGCAGCTTTCGGGCGCCTGGGCAAAGATCGTGCCGCCCGCTTCCTTCAGCCGCGCGGCCCCGATCACGCCGTCGCGGCCCATGCCGCTGAGGATCACGGCGACGCCGCCCTTGCCGTATACTTCGGCAACCGAATCGAGCATCGGGTCGGCGGACGGGCAACAGCCATTGTCTACGACGCGGTTGTCTAGCACGATTTCATGGCGGCGGCCGGCTGCAACAACGAGCAGATGGGCATCGCCGGGCGCCAGATAGATATGGCCGCGTTCGACCGTCATCCCGGCGGCGGCGACGCAGACGCGGCGCGATGTCATCGTCGCAATCTGCCGGGCATAAAATTCCATGAAGGCATCGGGCAGATGCTGGGTCAGCAGGATCGGCGCGGTGATCCGCGGGTCGAGATTGGCGAGGAAATTGGTGAAAGCGGGAATTCCTCCGGTCGACGCCGCCACCGCGATGCACTCGATCGGCTGATCGCTGTCGATCGCGAGCGCGGTCGGCGCGGGCGCGCGGCGCTCGGCGGCGGAGATCGGCGCCGGAAAATCCTGCTGATGGCCCAGCGTCATGATGCGGTCGGTCAGCACCTCGGCAAAGCGGCCCGAAAAACTGCCGCGGCCAGGTTTGGCCAGCGTGTCGCTGGCGCCCAGCGCAAGGGCTTCGATCGCCGCCGGACCGCCCTCGACGCAATTTGACGAGAGGATCAGGACGCGCGCCTTGGCGGCGCGTTTCAGGATGTGCGGCAAGGCGTCGATGCCGTTCATCCCCGGCATTTCGATGTCGAGCACGACGACATCGACGGGTTCGCGCGCGAGAAACGCAAGCGCGTCCTGTGCCGACGCGACCGATGCACAGATTTGTAGCCCCGCGCGCTGGTCGATAATGCGTTCGAGGATGCTGCGGACGACCAGGCTGTCATCGACCAGCATGACCCGTACCGTCCGCGCCGACGGTTCCGGATCGGGAATCAGGGGTTGGGGACGCGCCATCGCCATCGCCTTATGCAATGCCGACGAGCTGCAATTTTCCTTCCAGCGTTTCGCGATCGAACGGCTTCATCACATATTCGTCGGCGCCGGCTTCGATCGCGGCGCGGATATGGTCGATGCTGTTTTCCGTGGTGCAGAACACGACCCGCGGCCGTTCTTCATGGCCATAATCGAGATCGTTGAACGCGCCGAGAAACTCCATGCCGCTCATCACCGGCATGTTCCAGTCGAGCAGGATCACGTCAGGGCGGTTGGCACGGCAAAAGGTCAGCGCCTCCTGCCCATCGGCCGCCTCTTCGACGGCAAAGGACATGCTTTCAAGGATATGGCGCGCGACCTTGCGAATGACTTTGCTGTCATCGACGACCAGACAAGATTTCAACATTAATACCTCCGCAACCCCAGATTTCACGCCACGCTAGTTTGAAGGAGTGTCCAGCCCGTTAATTCATGCCGCTTTCATCACTGGCAGCGTGACAAAATGCGACGGATCGACAACGAGCAGCGAAGCCCCCTGATGTTCGATCATCGCGTCAGCGACCCGGGCCCATCCCGGCAGCAATTTTCCGGCGACGCGGGTTTCGGGTGCCTCGATGAAACAGACATCCTCGATCGCGTCGGCGAGCAGCGCATAGCCATGGTCGGCAACATCGACGACGATCACCCGCTGCCCGGCGGCAACCGGCACCGCGGGCAGGCCGACGACGACATGCGGATCGATCAGCGTGAAGACGCGGCTGCGCAAAGCAAACAGCCCTGCGACGTGCGGCGGTGCACCGGGGACTTCCACCGGAATGCCGACGGTCACCACCGAATTGATCGCATGGCTGCGCAAGGCGACGCGCGTGTCGGCAATGCGAGCGATCAGATAGAGTTTTTCCATCATGTGCGGCCACCCCCAACCCGGCGCGCCAACGCGTCGAGCAGCGCCTGGCGGTCATAGCGATAGACGGTGTCATCCTCTGGCCCGGCCGCCGCGATCGATGCGCGGAGGCGGATCACCGGCACATCGTCGCCCGGATGCGCGCCAGCCCCGCCGTCTTCGGTCAGGTACAGCATCACGTCGGGCGCTTCGTCCACGGCCTCATCGCCCAATGCGACACGGTAACCGGCATTGCGCAGGATCGGCGCGAGGAAGTTTTCGCCCCACCCGTCATGGTCGTCGGCCAGGCGGCACAGCGGCTGGTTCGGAACGGCGCCGCTGTTCGCGGCTGCATATTGCTGCATCAGCCAGAAGGGATCGATCAATTCGACCGGATCGCCGCCGATCAGCACGACGCCCGCGATCAGCCCCGGCGCCGCCGATGGCTGAACCGCATCGGGCAGCCGGACGATGTCGATGACTTCGGCGATCGGATAACAGAGGACCGATTGACCGTCGTGGAGGCGCAGCAGTTTTAATGGTCCCGACGTGTCGGGCAGCTTTGCGGCGTGGACCGCGAAAATATCGTCGCCGACCTGCGCCTGCACCCGGCCCGCGCTTTCGAACAGCGCGGTCGCAGGGACTTCTTCGACCCGTTCGATCACCGACAGCCTGACCCCGCGGATGCGGCCGTTCATGTCGCGGAACAACAGCAGCTGCACGGCGTTACGCGCCGCGATCGCCTGCGCTTCGGCCTCGGCCATCCGGTCGTGGCTCCGCCCCGCCTCGGTCGCGTCGATTGCCGCGGCGGCGAGCAGGCCTTGCACGTCGAGCAGCAACACCGGGCGGCCGTTGTCGGGCAGCGTGGTTCCGGCATAAAGGCCGGTCGTCATGATCATCGGTGCCGCGGGCTTGATCACCAGTTCCTCATGGTCGTGGATCGCCGCGACGCTCAGCGCATAGCTTTGTCCCTGCCCCGGCCGGACGATCACCAGCGCGCGGTCGTCGATGTCTTCGCTCTCGTCGCTGTGGCGACCAAGCACCGATTCAAGCCGCAACAGCGGATATTGTTCGCCGCGCACCGTCGCCAGTTCGCCGCCGCCGACGCGATCGATCCGCACCGTGTCACCATTTTCGAGCAGGATTTCGCGTACTGCGCCGCGCGGGATCGCAAAATACTGCCCCGCCGCCCGGACCATCAGCCCCGAAATGATCGTCAGCGTCATCGGCACGCGGAGCAGGATGGTCAGCCCCCGGCCTTCATCATTGCGCAGTTCGACGACGCCGCCGATCTTTTCGACATTCGCCTTGACGATGTCCATGCCGACCCCGCGCCCCGAAACCGCGGTGATCTTTGCCGCGGTCGAAAAGCCGGGACGAAAGATGAGTTCGAGCTTTTCCTTCGGCGACAGCGCGCGCGCTTCGGCGGCGGTGATGGCGCGCGATGCAATCGCCTTTGCCACCAGCGCGTCGGGCGCCATGCCGCGGCCATCGTCGCGGATTTCGATTTCGATCTGGTTGCCCGACTGGCGCGCCGAGACCGCGATGGTCGCGGTGATATCCTTGCCCGCGGCGACGCGGTGCTCGAGCGTTTCGATGCCGTGGTCGATCGCGTTGCGCACGATGTGGATCAACGGATCGCGGATATTCTCCATCATTTCGCGATCAAGCTCGACTTCACCGCCGCTGGTCTGGAACGCGATTTTCTTGCCCAGATCCTGGGCCAGGTCGCGGACGATGCGCGGCAACGGCGCGAACAGCTTGTCGATGCGCTGCATTCGCATCTGACTGACCGACTGCCGCATCCCGGCGATCGAATCCGACAGGCGGTCGAACGACGCGATCACGGTGGGGCTGGCGCCCGATTCGCGAAGCATCCGGGCAAATTCATTGCGCGCCAGTACAATGTCGGTGACCCCGGTCATCACGCTGTCGAGTAATGGCAGCGGCACCCGGATCGAGCGCCAGCTTTGCAATTCGCTCTGAAAATCATCGTCGCGGCGCAGCGGCACCCCAGCGACCTCATATTCAACATCGGTCGGTGCGCTCTGCTCGGCGAGCGCATCGACAACGTCGCGATCGTCACCCGCGGGCTCGACCGCGTTCTGGCCCAATGCGGCGCAAAGCGTGGTCAGGCGGTCGACAATGCCAAGCACGCCGGTGACGAGCGCGGCATTGGCGGGGCGATTGCCACGCCGCACCTGATCGAGCGCGTCTTCGGCGGCGTGCGCCAGCGCGGTGACCCGCGGCAATGACAGGAAGCCCGAACTGCCCTTGATCGTGTGGACAAGGCGGAAAATCGCGTCAAGCTGGGCGCGATCGGCGGGATCGGCTTCCCACGCGACGATCGCCCCCCCCGCTTCGGCAAGGATTTCTGCCGTTTCGGCCAAAAAGTCGTTCAGCAGATCGTCCATCACGGTACCGGTGCGCCCCAGAAACTGAAGCTGCACCATGGCGGACAATGGTTAAGGAGGGTTTTACCGGCTGGTCCTGCGGGCGGAAATAATGCGCCCAACCCTATCTCCGTCATTCCCGCGAAAGCCGAACCCGGCGAACGGCTGTTGCGCGCCGAGTTCCAGCTTTCGCGGGAATGACGAAGTTTGGGATTAACGCCCGCTGAGCACCGCCCCGATCGACCGCCCTCACCCGGCGTGGTATTATGTCGACTCTTGGTCAAATAGGCCTACGCTCCGCACGCAGAGGCTTTCCTGCGACCCGGAAAGTCGATGGGGCTTCCTTTGGTCACGACCGCAGAGGATGAAAGGGCTCCGCCGCTTTGTGGGGCCTTTTTGCCGTGCCTTGTCTCACTGGCGGGATTCCCGTCGGCGCGGGAATGACGGAGGTCCGTTCAACGCCCCCTGAGAACCGCCCCAACCAGCAGCGAGGTCGGGGTTTCGCGCGCCAGCATCACGGTGCCGCCATTCTGCGCCGCGACCGCCTGCACCAGCACGGCGGGTGCGGTGCGCGAGGTCATGGCGGTGGCGCCTTCGCCGTCGCGCAATATGGTTTCGACATCGGCGTCGAGGAAGATCCGTTCGGCCTCGACGTGGAGCGCGATCTCAATCGCCCCATCCGGATTGCCGCCGTGCTTTTCGCAACCGACGTCGAGCCGTCCACCGCGCACCAGCGCATCGACGAGCAGCAGCGACAGGTTAAGGATGATCTTGACCGCCGGCTTGGGCAGCGGGTCGCTGCCGATCATCCAGTTGAAGTCGATCGCGCGGTCGCCGATGATGCCCTGGATCGCCGATTTCGCCTCGTCGGCCGGCACGAGTTCACCGAACCCACCCGCCGATCCAAAGGCCAGCCGAAAGAATTTCAGCTTGTTCGCCGACGTCCGCGCGCTTTGTTCGAGCAGTTCAAAACAGCGTTCGCGCATCGCGGGGTCTTTTTCGTCGGCGAGCAGTTCGAGGCCATTGGCAAAGGCGCCGACCGGGCTGAGCAGATCGTGGCACAGGCGCGAGGCCAGCATGGAGGCGAAATCGACGCGGTCGTCGGACATGGATTGGTTAACTCCCCGCAAGCCGGACGTTTCCGGCTTGCGGATGCTCCCTAAGGCACGGACCCTGTCCAGAGCAAGGACGATCCCTACACTTTGTCGTCCCGGCGAAGGGTGTTCAGAGGCACGTGACTCTGAAACACGATCTCGCCCTTTCGTATCTCCGCACCGGCGAGATCCCGGCCTCCGCCGGGATCACGAATTGGAGGGTTGGGCCGATTGCGAAGCCTTCCCCGTCCCCTTGAAATTCCGCCGTCAATTTCCACATCGAGATCAATGCAGGGGGATGATGATATTTTGACCGTGGCGCTGGATACCAGCGCGGCTGGACTGCGTCTGGACCGCGCGCTGGCCGAGGCGCTGCCCAGCCTGTCGCGCGAGCGCGTGAAAAGCCTGATCAAGGGCGGCCGCGTTGCCAATGCCGTCGGCACGATCCTGTGGGATCCGTCGGCGAAGGCGCCGGCGCCGATCACGCTGGAAGTGCGCGTCCCCGCCGCGACCCCGGCGCATAATGTCGCGCAAGATATGGGGCTGGTGATCGCGTTCGAGGACGAGCATCTGATCGTCATCGACAAGCCCGCGGGCATGGTCGTCCACCCCGCCGCGGGCAATCTCGACGGGACGATGGTCAACGCGCTGCTCCATCATTGCGCGGGGCAGCTGTCGGGGATCGGCGGCGTCGCGCGGCCGGGGATCGTCCACCGTATCGACAAGGATACCAGCGGGCTGATCGTCGCCGCGAAGCACGACCGCGCGCACGAAGGGCTGGCCAAGCAGTTCGCCGCGCACAGCATCGACCGCCGCTATATCGCGATCGCCACCGGGCGCCCGATGCCCGCCAGCGGCACGGTCGATGCCGCGCTGGGCCGGTCGAACACCAATCGCAAAAAAATGGCGGTGGTTGCCGAGGGTCGCGGCAAGCGCGCCGTAACCCATTATCGGACGATCGAGCCGTTGCGGCACGCCAGCCTGATCGAATGTCGGCTGGAAACCGGGCGGACGCATCAGGTGCGCGTCCATATGGCGCATATCGGCCATCCGTTGGTCGGCGACCCGGTCTATGGACGCGTCAGAAAGCCGCTGTCCGAGGTGCTGAAAGCACGGAATTTCGCGCGGCAGGCATTGCACGCCGCCCATTTGGGCTTTATTCATCCGGTGACCGGTAACAACATCGCGCTCGACAGCGAAATCCCCCCGGACATGCGGGAACTGATCGACGAATTGCGCGTTTAGGTTTCGATTAAAAATCTATCTCGACCGCTGGCAGCAACCGCGGCATATTCTGACTCAAGATATCAAAGGGAAGACGCTCTCCAATGGCTAAAAGCAATGTTCCGGCCACGGTGCCAGCGCTTGGCGGCGAAGCCAGCCTGAATCGCTATTTGTCGGAAATCCGCAAATTCCCCCTGCTCACCCCCGAGCAGGAATATATGCTCGCCCGGCGTTTTCAGGAGCATGGCGACAATGAAGCTGCGGCGCAGCTCGTCACCTCGCACCTGCGGCTCGTCGCGAAGATCGCCATGGGCTACCGGGGCTATGGCCTGCCGGTCAGCGAGCTGATCAGCGAAGGCAATATCGGCCTGATGCAGGGGGTGAAGAAATTCGACCCCGAACGCGGCTTTCGTCTGGCGACCTATGCGATGTGGTGGATTCGCGCGTCGATCCAGGAATTCATCCTGCGGTCGTGGAGCCTGGTCAAAATGGGCACCACCGCGGCGCAGAAAAAGCTGTTTTTCAACCTCCGCCGGATGAAGAACAACCTGGAAGCGTTCGAGGACGGCGACCTGAGCCCCGAACATGTCGCCAAGATCGCCACCGATCTGGGCGTGACCGAGGATGAGGTCGTCAGCATGAACCGCCGCATGGCGATGGGCGGCGACACCTCGCTGAACGTCCCGATGGGTGAGGATGGCGACAGCCAATGGCAGGATCTGCTGGGCGACGAAGGACCGCTTCAGGACGAACGCGTCGCCGAGGCGCAGGAACGCGACGTGCGCCATTCGCTGCTGAGCGAAGCGCTCGAAACGCTCAATGAGCGCGAACGTCACATCCTGACCGAGCGCCGCCTGACCGACGATCCCAAGACGCTCGAAGACCTGAGTCAGGTGTACGACGTCAGCCGCGAGCGCGTCCGCCAGATCGAGGTGCGCGCGTTTGAAAAGCTGCAAAAGGCGATGCTGAAGCTGGCCGGCGACCGGCGCCTCATCAACGCCTGAGCCGCGGGCGCGGCGGCTGTTCCTGTCCGATAATCCGCGCGCGTGGAGCGCGGTCATCTTGTCGGGCTGGGCGCTGCTGGCGCTGGCGCAGGCGTTGCAGGGCAATTTTGTCGCGGCCTATCGCGGCGCGCCACAGCCTTGGTGGCCGACCCTGGGCTATACCGCGGCAATCTATTCGATCTGGGCGCTGCTGAGCTGGCCGATCATCGGCGCGGTGATCGCCATCGAGCGCCGCATACGCCGCGTCTGGGTCCGCATTGCCGCCTATCTGCTGCTGTGGCCCGTCGTGGTCGGCGCGCATGTCCTGCTATTCGCGCTCGTCTATTGGCCGGTCTATCGCAGCGAGACTGTCGCGACGCGCTGGGACATGACGTCGATCATGTTTGTGCGCAATCTCGACACCAACAGCTTGCTGTATCTGGCACTGGTCGCGCTGACGATCGCCTGGCTGCGCTGGCCACGGCGGCAGGCGCTGCGCGCCGAACGGGCGGCGGCGCCCACGGGTGATGCGCTGATCGTGCGCAACCGCGGCACCGTCCACCGCCTGCCCTTTGACACGATCGACTGGATCGGTGCCGCGGGCGATTATGCCGAAATTCACAGCGAGCGCCGCGCCCATCTGATCGAGGAATCTCTGACATCGCTGGCGCAGCGGCTGCCCGCCGAACAGTTCGCGCGGATCCACCGCGGCGCGCTGATCCGCCTTGATCGGGTGCGCGAAATCGAACCGATCGGGCGCGGCGATGCGCATGTCCGGCTGGTGAGCGGCGCGGAACTGCGTTTGAGCCGACGTTATCGCGCCAATCTGGCCGCACTGCTCGCGCCCCGGTCGTCGCCCGCCGAACCGGCGCAATAATCCCGCCCACAGATCGGCGCTCGATTGCGCGCGGCGATCGGCGCCAAAGCGCGGACCCGTTTCCTTGCTGGAGGTCCGCCGATGTTGTTCGCCTTGCTTGCCGCCCTATCCGCCCCGCCCGCCGCCGCCCCCGCCGATCAACCCGCGGTGGTGCGTCCCTATCAGTCGCTCCACCTCGAGGTGCCTTATGTGCCGTCGATCGCGCGGATCGATGGCGAGGATCGGCTGGTTTACGAATTGCACGCGACCAATTTCGCCGCGCAGCCGCTGGCGGTTGCCGCGATCGACCTCTGCGCCGCGGCGGATGGCGCGCGATTGGCGCGGATCGACCCCGTTGGCGTGATGCGCCGGATCGGCGCGCAGGCGGGCGGCGCCGCCGAGATCGCGCCGGGCGGCCGGGCGATTTTTTACCTATCGGTTCGCTGGCCGGGTGGCGACTTCAAACCGCTGTTACACCGGATCAGTCTGACGCCGGTGCGGCCCGGGCGGACGGGCGCTAGCGTGACGATCGCGGGCGGCGAATTCACCCCGGTGCGCGCCTTCGCAGCGACGCTGGGCGCGCCGCTGCGTGGTGGGCCGTGGACCGCGGTCGCGCTGCCCGACGTCGACAATGGCCATCGCCGCTTTCCCTATGCGGTCAGCGGCCGGGTGCGACTGCCCGGGCGGCACGCGATCGACTGGATGCCGGCGGCGGGCTTCGACCCCGGCTCGACCGGCACTGACGTCGCCGCCG
>Ga0209232_1000830_pt1 | contig 17813 bp, 35 predicted proteins | sample ETNvirenome_2_60_FD_184066 | JGI IMG/M metagenome (GOLD analysis project Ga0209232, IMG submission 184066) | Marine viral communities from the Pacific Ocean - ETNP_2_60 (SPAdes) (version 2) | ecosystem: Environmental > Aquatic > Marine > Oceanic | place: Pacific Ocean | collected 2013-06-22
ACCCGCTCACCGTTGAGGAGTTGCTCAACCGTCACAACCCGCTCGTAGTTCTGAGCGTAGTCGTTGAGAGCAACAGCAGCTTCAAAGCCGACGAAGCTTTGAGCGAGATTGAACATTGAAGGACCAGCCTCCATTGAGTCAGCTTGTTTGAGAACCTTGTCCAACCGATCCCAAGACCGACGGCTAGGGTAACGCTTGTTAGGCTCGATGTCACCCTGGTGCTCAAGGTGATTACGGTTTTGGTTGATGAAGTCCCAGATCAGGGAGTCCACATTGTTCTTGCCCCAGGCAAGCCAATCTTCAACCGTGGGCTCAATGTCCCAGACCGACCAGCGATCAAGCTCAGCAGGATCCATCTCATTGACTTGGTACTGCTCACCGTGCTCACCGCCGTTGACGGCAGCGAAGATGATCGTATCAGGGTGAAGGTTATGACCGTTGAGCTTTCGGCTGTCGGTCAACTCAAAGATTCCTTGACGAACTTCAAGGGTAGCACGATCAACCTCATCAAGGAAAAGGCAGACAGGCTCTTCACAAGCTTGCTTGAACCAATCGGGAGGATTGAAGCTGGTACGATTGCCTTCCACACTGGGAAGACCAACCAAGTCACCCTCGGTCATCTGGCTGGCACGCCGCTCAACGACAGGCAAGCCGGCATTAGCAGCAAGCTGATAAACAACTTGGCTCTTGCCGATACCGTGGCGACCACGGAGAAGTACTGGAAGGCGAGCACCGCTGACTGCTGGTGCTAAGCTCACGAAGGTTTTAAAGTCCACACTCATTATCTCTCTCCCTTACAACAGTATATTACCATGCCTACACTGTGAGTCAAGCTTTTCTATAACTTTATTTCACTTTTATTTATATTTCTCTGCCCTTGACGGCTATCGATCATATGTGTATTAGGTACAATGCTGCCAAAAGCTGACAAAAGCCGCCAATTGCTGACAATACTTAAATAGTTGATATCGCTGGCAATCCCCTTTCAATAATAAATCAATCTTCATTAAAACAATCACTTACAAATAGTGCAAGTTTTGCAGTCATTGCGCAATATTTGCTGAACAATAAGCTGAACACTCTATCACACTACAGCAAAGCACAGCCATAAGCAGCTAATGCTAGTCCTAATGACACTCCTACTACCTCTAGTACTTCTCTTACTGTGTACACTATATCTTTCCTTATTTATTTGTTGTGCCTTCGAAGCAACCAATCATAAAATCGCCACAAAAGTCTATGCAAGATTATTCCAGCAGAGACTCCGAGGATCCCTACTCCCATCCAAAAAAGTGTTTCTCCAAATGCAAATGTCATAGCTCTATTCCTAAAAGGTTTCTGTAGATCTCTGGCATCTTATCATAGTAGTTGGTCTTCTTTAGTGATTCGTGAGCTTTGTATAGATCCTTAACGTATGCCATATTAATCAGCAGGCAAGGAGCTTTTGATCTGGGGTTGTATCCCTCAACTTCTAGCTCATCGTTAGGATTAAATACTAAGGCTGTGATCTCATCTTTCCCTACTATCTCTTCTATCATAAGATTAATAAACTTTTCGTATTCCCTTGATTCTCTGCCGGTGAGTTCGTCGTTGGGTTGAGCGATAAGGGCGCTAGACTTTCCTGATCTTATGTACCTTAAAATGACATCAACTAGTGTTTCATTCTCGTTATCAAACACGTCTATGAAAAGCTGTTCCCTAACTCTATCTGCCTTTACAAATGGACAGACGGGTAAGCCTGAGAACTCTTGCCTGGGCTCCTCTAAAACGTTGATGACATAATCAGTCATCTGTTTTATTAATTGGTCCCTTAGAACTCTTCGCAATGGATTTCTGCCGGGTCACACTGAGGAGGATTCCACCCACCATTATTACGAGGATCTTTGTAAATATAAGTTCGAACTTTATAATAATCTTGATGGTCTCCAGCACTCAAAAGATCTTTGTCGGTAGTCACATCAAATACAAACTTGCAGACATTAACTGCATCCCGTGCTCCCTTTCGTACTCCGCTGCCAACCTCTTTAGTGTTCTCACTGTTGGCAAGAAATAGGGCAACCTTGCAGTACCGAGTAAACTTATCCATCTCCTTTTGATGGAGACTGACACGCTCACAGCACTTGCGGACATCGGCTGGGGATTGCTTATAAAACTTCATAGAGCATCCCGACCCAAAGACAATCATCAGCACCAATAGAATAGATGCAACAATGCCCAGTGTGGTAACAATATCAATTAAATTATATTTCTTCATCTTCTTCTCCTTGGACCTGAACTGGGAAATCCAGCGGCGTCCAATAGTATATCATCTATAGCGTCAGTCTTTAATTTAATCTTCTTTTTGCATTTCTGTCGCTTGTATTCAAACTTCGGAACCCAGTCCATATAATACATCACGGAGCGTAAAACCCTTGGATCTTGTCTCCGCAAAAGTTGTACGAGTTGGTGTGCTCGTTGGCGAACCTGGGTGTTGCTTAGGTTGGCTTTTACACCGTAACTGGGGGCCGCCAACCACCCCGCTAAAAGTAAACTAATCACGTTTAACTCTCGCTTTCGCAAGCAGGAGGATGCCCTTGTTTTGAAGCCATTGCCCCACAGGCATCCCCCTGCTCTGAAAGATTCTAGCAATAAAGAATAATAATCTAGCTGCTAGAATCCTTAGCATTTAATCACCAACCTTGACCACTTCAACTTCAAAAGTTAAAGTCTTGCCAGCAAGCGAGTGGTTCAAATCAATCTTGACTGATTCATCACTAGCCTCAGTGATAGTGCCCATCAAAGTCTCTCCAGTTGGAGCTTGGAGTGGAACCTTGCCACCCGTTTCCAAGGGAAAGTCATCAGGGAACATAGAACGAGGCATCTCCGTATTCCGGTCAGGATCGACGTCGCCATACGCTTCATCAGGTCCGAAGGTTATAGTCTTTACTTCTCCTTGGGTCATGCCAATGACAGCATCATCAAACCCAGTGATCATTTGACCCGAACCTGCCGTAAAGGTAATCGCTTGCCCTCGTTCGTAAGAGTTATCAAACTCTGTTCCATCTTCTAGGGTGCCTCTGTAATGCACAGAGATCTCATCCCCAGCCTTAATTGTGTTACTCATTGCCGTCCTCACTTTCTGTTTGGTAAAATTGTGTACACACATTCAAAAATTGTCCGATTGAATCCCAGATTTGATTATCTAAGTGATCCAGATCATAGTTTGGTTGGTCATCATCGTAATATCTCCCAACCTCTTCCGATTCCATTTCAAAGATATTCTTATGTTGCAATACCTCCCCGTCCATCGCTGCGAAACCCGTAACACAAGTCTCGTCCTTCTGGATGGTAGCCATCGTAATAAGTTTATTCTCAAAATAGACGCTTCCCAAACTGGCATTACGCAGCCATTCCGTAGGGGAAGCCCATTTGGTCTCAATCAATAAGTTCATTGTTTGAGATTGGGCGTGGTATTCGTATTCCTCCAGTTCCATCCAGCCCAAGTCGCCCCAGTTATCGAGGTCAGGTACTAACTCAGTGAGGAGGTCACTTGAGTGAATATCAAAATCATATTCAAAGTCCTCCGCCTCACCTTCGTTCACCCCGTGAATTTTAATATAACTCTTTGTCGCATCCATTATGTTTCCTTTCGTAATATTATGGAATATAGATAATCTTGTTGCCGTTGCTATCAATCCAGCCCTGAGTCGCAGACCAAGTGGCGGTCAACCCAGTATCACGAGGATCATTCAACTGTACGAAGAAGCGAACCTTCTTGATAACTGGCCAGCCCTTGGCAGCCATCGCTGTGTTCATTGGACCCAGCCGATCATTGAGGTACTTGGCACGAGCCTTGGCGTTTGAGGCAACATCAGCTTTCAACTGCGCTGCACTGAGGTAGACACCAAGGTAAATATCGCCAGTTCCCTTCAGGGTGTTAGCTAAGAACCTATCTACGATTTCGGAGCGAACCTTTTCCTTTTCCTTGGGTCCAGCCGTACCAATCACGGTGTAGAGGTTGCCGCTAGGATCAACCCACTGTCCCATAGGAAGCCGTACACCGGGAGAGCCTGCAACCACACCAGCAGTACCAAACTCATTAAGCATCTCGGTAGAGACATCATTAAAGGTCAAGGTCTTCTTGACGCCTTTGGCCTTGCTTGAGAGCTTGCGGATCTTAGTGCGAGTTCCCTTGTGCTTGAAAGCTTTTGGGTGCAACCAATCCATGATGGCATCAAAGCGAGCGATATCACCTTTGTTCTTCTCGTCATTCGGATCAAAGAACGGCGAACCACAAGGATTCTTTCCGCCCATATAACGATCTTCTTGGAACAACTGACGAACGTGATACCCTGCGCTCTCAATGTTGTAGGGGTTGTTCTTCGGAGGTGCGTTACAGATGATCTTGGAAACAAGGTTGTTAAACTTCAGTGAGTTACCAGTGAAATTTCCAGCCAGAGCATTCTTTGCGTTGTTCAACAACACACTGTCGCCGATAACAATCACTGGGATGTCATGCGTAGGAAGCGCAGTCGGGTTGTCCTTCAAGATCTTCTTCCAAGACCAAAGACGATTGTGTCCGTGGATAACCACACCCTGCTGATCAATAAAGATAGGGAATTGCAATCCCCCATTATCTTCGATCAAAGGAATTAAAGTCGTCTCACAGTATTCTTTGTCCGCTTCGGAGTTACGAACTTGAGAGTTTGTGAGCGAGCCTGGATCTCGGAACTCAAGCTTCTCCATAAAACGTCTCGCCGGTACGGTCGCACCGGCAACTGTTGCATTATATTCTGTGGTCTTTGCTAAGTCCGAATCACTCTTGGGACTAGTAAAGCCATGCTTGGCTAAATCATTTTCTACAGCTTTTTCTTGCTGTAGGCGACTGTTAAAACTCATATTTTTCTCCTTTGCTGAGTCTTTACATTAATCAATCAATTTACTTAACAATTCGTCATCCATCTCGATGACTTCTTCGTCTTGCTTGGGTCCGAACATACTCATCAAAGCTTGCACCCGGTTGTTGCCATCCAAAATGTTTCCATCGCTATCTAAGATGGTAACGGATCCATTATCATGCCATACGGTCTTATAGTTCGTCATTTATCTTCTCCTGTATTTCTGACGATTAATTCAACATCACTAGTCTCTGTATCCATCTCAATCCATACTCTTGCTCCACAGCTTAGAGGTTTATGGGGGCTGTAGATCACCCTCCCTAATTCTACACCATCTTTTGTTTTGATTATAGCCTCGTGGGCATAATTGTTTTCCTTATATGTCTTCACCGTCAAGACTGGCTCATCAGTACCGTGCTTTGTGTTGCGCTTGATGATGTGCTGGTTGACGTGGATGATTTTCTTCACTAGGCGTTTCCTAACCGAGTCCAGCCAAAAGCCATAATGTATTCGCCGTTCAACATTGGATCCCAAAAATCGTGATCCTGCATCACTGCCTTATCATAATCTACGCCCGCCGCTTCACGTCGCTCCCAGGCTACATTGATTGCGCCGATGCGACCCTCAAGGTCAAGTACACACAACTTTTCAGAGATCATTTGCCACTCCTATATCTTTGGCACATTATTAGTATGCCAGATTATTACTGGAGGTCAAGCTTTTTTTCTAAAATTTCTAATCTTTTTTTAAGTTTTTCAAGCTCACCTGTTTGCGTGGTAATCCGTTCGTGCATCAACTGAACTCCTTGGTTCATCGCCGCCATGGCTTCGTAGATATGCTTAATCATCTCCTCGGTGATGATAGACATTGCCGGTGTTTCTCTTTTAGTCATAATTGATATCCTTTGGGTCAAGTTTATCGATCTCTTCTTCATCTAGTTTACCATCTTCTATCAGATCGTAAATAGAAATTTTGCTTTCTTTTGTCTTGTGATAGGTTTCATTCAAAATGTAATGAACCATCGTTGGGGAACACTTATAAATATAATGTGTTTCTCTTGCAAACCACTTAGATATCTCACGGATAGACTGCTTGCCTTTCTGAGAGCGTATCATATCAATATGACGCTTAGTTAGCTTGTGATTTTTCTTTTTAGCCCTCGCTCTATCTTTTCGCAAGGGCTTTTTGTCATCGCTCATTTTAAATCCTGAAACAGTATATCAGTAATTATTATTCTTGTTAATAAAAAAGCACCCCCGAAGGGGTGCTAATCTATGTCGCTACCTGCTAAGACCAGTATTGGTATTAGTTTGTAGGCACGACCACATACTTCACGAAGAATCTTGCGGTCCCTGCTGCTGCCAGAGTGGAAGCTTCTACGATAAGTCGAGTGTGAATGGTTCGGGCAGCACCCGCTGCGTCACGAAGCAAAGCTGCATCAGCAAATGAAATTGCGTTAGCGGTTGTCTCTGCTTTATTACCAAGTGCCACAGAAACGATTGACCCTGCGACGCCCGACTTGTTTCTTTCCACAATATCGGTAGCTGCGACAAGCTGGGTACCACCGGCCGACGTTCCGACCTTAACAGCAATCTGATCGTTGCCACTGTTGTTAGCAGTCGTGCAAACTGTTAAGAACACAACTCCAACATCCGTAATGGTTGCCCCTGCCGGCAAATTGATTGAAGAGTCATAATCGTCAGCAGCAGCCAAAGATTGAACCGCACCGTACTTGATGCACTCCAGTCCTGGGCTTTCGATCTCAACTCCTGTACCTGTGGTCTGCTCAAGACCTCTTGAATCGGTAATTTTAACTTTAGGCATTTTAAAAATCCTCCTTTAATGCTCCACATGCCGATCCCTCCCTGGTGGTGTCAGGTTTTACCCGAGGGTCGCCTACATTTATATAGTCTTAATAATGTTCAATTGTTTATTTATATTGATTGTCGTCGTATCTTTCGATAATATAAAACATACCGAATAGAATGCCTGCCCCAACGAGGGTCACAACAGCCCCACATAAAAAAGAGTTCACTCGTCTTCTTTTTTAATTTGAAGGTTGTATCCGTATCGCAGAAGATCGCTTACTGATCGTCCTCTGGGGACAATGTGTAGCTTCTTTCCGCATAGGGGGCAGTTTGGCGGGAAACCATCCCTAAACTCAAATTGAAAGTCACAGGACTTGAGCAACCCATTGTTCCTTGAGCCCTTAGAGTTGCACTTATAGAGCGTCATAATTTCGTTTAATTTTTTCATAGCTTCCTTAAGTATTTATGTGCCAAGATTGATTTACAATAGAAGATCTCATTTGAAAAGTTTATCTCGTAAATTAAGGGTTGATCAAGTTTATTAAGTACGATGTTAGTAATCAACCCCAGTTTACCTTTCATACAAGCATACACAGAGTGAGGTCCATTGTCTACGTTCTCATCAAATGCCAGACACTCATCAAGTGTTCTTGGTCCAACGTGACGAGCGCAGAGTGTCCATTGTCGTGTCCCCTCTTGGAAGATGACTTCAACAAGATCACCCTTACTAAATGTCTTCTGTTGCCCCATTGCTTTTCAGATGCCCCGAAATCATATTGGCGAAATTATAAAGTTGTGTACCCATCTCGCCTGCCAGCGCAGCAGTCTCTTCCAACACTTCCGTGTCCAAAGCCTCTTCCACCGCAGCTTGATGCCCAAGGTCAACAAGTTCTTCGACCAGGCGCTTTTGCTGCTCAGACAAATCAAAGAACCGATCCGGAAACTCCAGTGCTTCTTTTGCTTGTACAGTTAATAGTTCTTCATAGATCTGTTGATAATTCTTTTCGGACATTATGCCCTCCTTCAATATTATTATAAGCTAATTACGAATATTTTTTTAGGGATAAAAGTAACTAATGTATGGTTCAATTTCATCAGCCCTTACCCACCATTTAATATCTTGCAAGAATTGTACATAGAAGTGTTCTTTGTAGCCCTTCGCAGGTTGGGGACCAGATATAATAAGTCCAACCGTGCCGGCTTGAACTCGGTTCGTGCCGCCGCCATCGCCGTCAATGGCAACGCTTGAGTAGATGTCTGTCTTGCAGACCACTAGGCAACCGGGATCGTACAATGAATATTCCTTAGTCTTTGTCGGCATACTTGGCTAGTATCTCATAAAGTCGTTGCGGTGTTAAGTCCGCATAGTGATAAAGATTGTCCACTGCTCCTGCTAGCCTCAATGCGTATGCAATCCACTCCGAACAATACCAGCGACCTGTCCTCTTGATGAAGAAGGGGGTGAACTTTGATAAGATCATCCCCGGCCAATCGTAGCCATCACCCGCAGTGTCGGCGTAGAATTTCTCGATAGTCTCAACTTGATCGGTGTTGACGGGTACGCAAACAATGTCATAGTCTTCAGCATTTTCTTCAGCTTCAAAGTTTATTTTCCGTACCCCTGCCGTAGAGAATGGCGAGATGCTTATGGATTTGCCGTCAGGCATAATCAGTTCTGCGTGCGAATACTTGCTTTGGGTAGTGCTCCGGACCACTTGGTTGTGCCACTTCCCTGCGCCCTTGTAGAACGCTATGCAAAGTTGAAGTGGTTCTGTTGGCTTTACCCCATAGTACTATAACTATTCAGCAGTTTCCAAAACTTCCAAGATTCTTGACAAAGAAGTTTGATCCGGAGTAGATTTTTGAAGATTGTGGATCTTGACGGCTGCTCGGAAAGAGCGTGGGTCTAGCTTGCTCTTCATCTCTGTGAAGAGTTCACTGCGATCTTGACGTAGGACTGTCATCTCGTTCTCAATCGTCGTGAGCTTGTTGACAAACTCCTTGACGGTGGATTTAAATTCGTTGCTTGCGTTAGTCATTTTGACTGCCTTTCTGTGGGTTGCCGGCTTGTTGTTCAGCGTTGAACTTGTCTTGGTCGCTGGCATACTCCATTAGTTGTGAAAAAATTTTGCGGCGAGTTTCGCCGACAAACTGAAATTTATCTAAGATATTCTGAATGTCTTCCTCAAATCTTTTTAGGTCCCTCATTTTCCAAAGACCTCAATGGCTAGATCCTCGGAGGCTTGGTCCAACTCGGTACGAGCCTTTTCTAATACTTTGCCCAACAAGTGGAGCGTGACCTCTGCCTTGCATCCGGGTTGGACTTCGTGTGCCAACTCCTCCGCTGCCGTGATCCACCCGATTGTGTCTTCGAGGCGTCCGCTCGCTTCCGTGAACGAGGTGAATGTTTTATCCAATAGTCTTCCGGGTCGTGTAGCCATCTAAGCCTCCACCTTTCTTAATTCATTATAATGCATAAGTTCTTCTTTGTCAAACAAAACTTTACAAAATCCAAATCCTCTAGCTTTCGGTAAGCTTGTGATTATGCCCAACCTCTCGGGAGCGTCGCCTGCCATCAAAGGTAAGCACTCTTTTACTAAATCGCCAACTTTCATATCGCCAACTTTCATATCTTCTCCTAAAGAGCCCAGAAGGCTGCAAGAAATCCTGCTACAAAGAATAGCGGGTGTAACATAATGTGTAAACGCATTCTATCATGATAATACGACATTGCAAACATAAATTTGGCGGCGAGTTCGGCAGTTTGTTTTTGATCCCGATCATCACCAAACTTAGTGACCCACTCTGTCATTGACATCTCAGCCTGCTCATCCAAAGGTTCCATCATTTTATTCTCTTAGCCACTTTGGATCTTTAACCTTAGCGGCACCCTTCTTAATCTTTAATAGTCTTGCCACAGGTGGGATGTTCATCCACTCCAAGTCATATGATCCCTCGAAATCTCCGAGTTGAGTTGCTACACATCCTAGCTTGGTTAACTTTTTGTGGAGATAAGTAAACTGCCGTTGAGTTTCTCGGGTGACATAAACGCCGATAGTCCCATTCTTAAAGTTGCAGAAGAATTGATCTTCTTTGAACTTCCCGATCGCCTTAGCCACAGGCAGACCGTCACCAGCCTCACGCAACCTTAGACGGTTATTCTTGCAAAATGTTTTAAAAGTATTAATGTGTTTTACAGCTACTTCTTCTTCGGTCACGGTTTTTCCTTTCGTGTTACCTAGTTATCGCTTGTTGGGTGATCCAACATCAAATTCCTTTATCGTATCTCGAGCCATGCATATACCAATCAAACCCAGGAAGGCTAAACCGAGCGCACCCGTTATCACGAGAGCACTTAGATCCTTAACCATCCTTATCCTCTAGGTATCTTAAGAATTGAGCCACTACACGAGCCCTGTATATAAAGTAAAACAAGGCAAACACATACCCAAATGTGAATCCAGTTACTGTTGCCTGAGTAAGATCATATAACACGCAGGACACTAGAAAAAGGATTACTAGATAGTAGCCACCCATAAACATATCTTTCTTACTCAATTTCAATGTCAACCTCCACATTAATCGTCAGCTTTGGCACTCTCAAGTGGTTAACCAACCCGTGCCTCTTTGCTTCAGAGGCTTCCAAGAACCAGTCGGCGTGCTTCTTGTTGAAAACCTTTTTCTTGAAGTAGTCGTCTTTCTTCCCGCAGTTGCGAGCCATCATTGTGAAGATCTTTTCATCCAGGCGCTCGGCTTCAGCGACGTCGGCTTTGAGTTCTTCAATCTTACCGTGACCCCCGCTACTTACATCGTGAATCATCACAGTAGCGTCTGGATCAGCGAAGCGCATGCCCTCTTCGCCAAAAGACAACAACACAGCGCCACACGACATTGCTTTGCCCTCTACAATTGTAGCCACTGGTAACTCAGAAGCCTTGATGGCTGCGATCATAGACATCAAAGAGTAGACTTGTCCGCCGTATGAATCAATAATAACCGGAATTACTTTCTGTCCGGTGCTGTGCGCCATCGACATCTTTGTTGCAAACTCATTCGCCGACTTTTCATCGAACCTGTTGACCCTAATAATAATTGGCGGCTTGCGCAACTCCACATCTTTAATGAGGGGAGAGATTTTTGATTTCCATATCATATTTTATATTACCCTTGAAGCAATTGCTTCCCTTTATTTAAATATTCTTTAAGATCTGTGTATCCACCAATAAACTTTTCCTGACCTTCAGTGATCTCAACCACAATCGGGACAGTATCCCAGCGATAAGTGCTCTTGATCTCGTTTAATAGTTTTGGCTGCTTGTCCAATGCATAGCATTCAAAATCTTTTTGGCTCTCTGCTAGTAAGCTAATTGCTGCCTGACAATAAGGACAATCGTTTTTTGTATATAATCTAAACTTCATTTGCTATCTCCATTTCTACAGGATGTACCCTTTCATAAGTAGTTGATCCAAACCGTACACGGTAAAACTCTCTACCAGTATTATCTGAGATCAAAGACGGACCAAGGACAATGCCGAAAGGGTGTTCGCTCTCTAAGCTCTCGGGCTGCCTGACATTTCTCTCAGGGAAAAAATACCCAAGGCGAGGCGATACCAGAGTACCTGGCTTAAATGGGTTATCCCCTGATATCAGATCTTGAAGCTCTTCTCGCTCCAAAGAACTATTTTTCACCATCATATTAAAGGTGTGATTATAGGAGAACACTGTTGAGAACGAGAGAAATGTTTTATTTTTTGCACGGAAAAGCTTATTGTTAATTACAGAAATTTTAGCTGGTATACACAAAACATTATTCTCAGACACCAAGAATCTCTTTCTACCCTCATCGACTGTAAAAGATATCTGACGAAAACCTGATGGGTCTCGTCCTTCGTACTTTAAATTCTTACACCAAATAAACCGACCATTGCGAATTAGTGTTTTATTTTGTGGATCCCTAAGAACATCCTTTGTAAACACTAGGCGAACTGCAACAACATCTGACGAGGGAGAATAGTTATACCGTCTCTTGGCAAACTGTTCATAATGAGGATTATCATCCCCCACACTATAGGGGTTCTGCTCAATACGATGTATTCTCTCAATTGAGCAGTGCTGGCTTATCAGTTGCTCGTAGGTCGGTAAGTTCACGTTTGGTTTTCCTGTAAGATCCGGCAAAACTTATCAAAAGAACCAGCCACGACAAGCTCAGAACGACGGAACGAATTACCGTCTACAACAAAAGTACAAAACTTGCTGCCCTCGGGGAAACTATTTTCAAACTTTTCCCTCTCAATATCAGATGAAAATTCATAAGGATGCACTGATACAACATAGTGCGTGTTAATCAATGCTTCACGAGTATCGTAAACCTTTCCGAAATTTACAAACTCTGACCCATCCGGCCTTTCTCTGATTTTCTTAATCTGCTTTTCGTACACTTCTGAAACCTTAAGCACTGGACATTACCTCCATAGTATCAATTGTCCTCACAAGCCAATCACTTCCCTTGATGTGAATCTTGTGATAAATGTTTTCGTTATTAAAATTAGGCTCTATCACTACAGCCATACCAGGCTCAGACAACCTTATCCACTCAACGGGTGCTGATGGATCTCCGGTGTCAAGCAGTGTAATATCCGAAGGTAGATAAACTAGATCACCCTTCTTTGGAATCATCTTCTCCTCCAATGGTTCCTTGCATATCTTCAGTTGCTGCCTCAAGGAACTTTGTGAAATCTTTTACTTCACCTAGCTTTTCCTTGAGATCATTAATGCTATCGAACACCTCGCTATCAACTGAGTCTGCTTCTGCCGGCTGCGCTGGTTCTGGTACGGGTTGTGGCACAATCGTCCCATGAAGGATTGTTTCAAGCTGACCCATCATTTTCAAATACTGTTTCAACTGTACAGTAATAAGTTCTAGATTCGCAATCTCCTTCTCTAGATCACGAGCTTGGTTTGCAGTATTCAAACTAGACAACCTAGCAGCCACGTTTAATAACTGGTTGCCCTCTTCAGATGCTAGCAGATTTAGGATACCTGGGATCCTCCCCATCTCCATCTCAAAATTTACTGTGGCTTTTTGCATAAACTAAGTCCTCCTTAATAGGATTATACATCACTGTATGATGTTATTTAAATTATTTCTTTTTCTTTGCTGCCGATTTTAAGCAGCGGTCTTGGAGCTTAACGTTCTCGCCATTCACAAGAATGGTTGAGGAGGCGTAGAGCCCCTTGGCGTGGTTAGCCACAACCAGACCCATCTGGTCGTGAAGCTTGGGATTGCTGACCAAGTTGTAATTCGCACGCACCTTGCAGAGCGAACCGACAGGGAAGGCAGGCGGGTTGGTTGCCGCAGCGATAGCCTTCTGGGCATACTTGTTTTTGGTCATAGCATTGAACTGCTTTTCGGTAGGAACGAAGTCTTCGTCGGTCGCAATCTTGACGGAGAGGTCACGGAAGTAGGTCGTTGTGACATAGTAGTTGGCGCAGATAAGGGCAGTCGGGCGGTGTTCTGCCTTGTAGGACTGAGCCCAACGCTCACGCTTGAGTTGAGACTCGGGGGAGTAGCGTTGCTCCATACGCCCAACGCACTCAATCTGCTTGGGGCTCAACTTGCCGCCATCCTCAAACTGGCGCTTGAGAGACTCAGCAAAGCTGCGGTCCTTATCAGAAAGCTTCTTAGCCATCAAGGATTCAAAGCGAGCCTCGCCGTTCTCAACCTCAAGGCGTTCAGCCTTTGGGCGGCGTGGGTACATCTGGTGCCAGTAACTCATTATTTGGAATCTCCAAGGTGGGATGAACCACCCTTGCGAAGCAACTCAAGAAGTTTTTCGTTAGGAATGACGTGTCCTAGTTTCTTCTGACCGTCATAGCACTCGTAGATTACTACCTTATAAAACATTTCTCTCTCCCTTACATACATATATTAGCATACTTCTATTGTAGGTCAAGTAAATATTTAAACTTTATATTTTTTTATCCACAAATATCGTGGGCGATTAGCTAGGTAGTCTTTGTCGTGGTCATTGGTGTATGCCTCTTGCTCTGCTCTGATGCCAAGGTAGGCTGCTCGACCATCCCTACTGTGTTTAAAGTATCCCCTTACATAGTCCCAGAAATACAGGACTAGAAATGGTAGTACTAGAGTCTCCAGCATCTGCTGAAAGTGTATAGTTTCATGCCGTTTTGTCTGGTCACTCATCTCACCACGACTGAACACCAAGAAGAAAAGAGTGATAGCCCCGATGTCAATCGGTGCCAAGTAGGATAACCAGATAGGTATCCTGCTGTTTTCAAAAAACAACGGCTTCCAGTTTCTCATCTTATTCTCCCCAGTCTTCCCACATCCAACGAGATTCAATATGACGCCTTAAACTCTGTTCGGCTTTTTGCAGCTTGATACGATAGTAAAGCGTGGGGATAGAAAATATAACTGCTCCCACAATAAAGCCGATCATTTCATCATCAGGTCCATAAAGTGTTTGACCCACATGCCACCAGCAGCCGTAGCAATTAGCCAGATAAACTTCTGAGCACCATCTTTCCAGTCCTGAAGTTTAGCAAACTCAATCTGCATCTTCTCAAATTGCTCAAGCTCTCTGTCAGCTTGTCGTTTCCAAACCACAAGTTCTTTAGAGAATTCCAAGGCTGGTTTAGATTCTACGATAAATTCTTTGCGGCGCTCAGATTCTGTCTCCAATTCCTTAACTCGACTGAACAACCCTGAGTCGGGTTCATAAAGATTTTGCTTAACTCCCCGCACCCCCTCAAGAATGTCTGCCTGGGCTTCCTTAATATGTTCTACTTCAATCATCAGCTTATCAAAGCCACCGTTCATTGACTTGGCATTAGATATTTTATTTTCAACCTTCTCGACTTTTTCTAAAACAATTTTGAGAATTTCATCGCTCATTAGAAGCACTCCAAACAAAAAAGGACCAGCACAAATATACTGGTCCTTATGTGATGTAACCGACTGTTCTAATTAGTCGCTAGACTTGTGTTTTTATTCACCACCCTTCCGAAGAACAGCACAATTTGTGGTGAGCAGCGTTCCCGCTGCGCTAGCGGCATTTTGTAATGCACACTTCACCGTCTTAGCGGGGTCAATAACCCCGGTTTCTATCAAATCTTCAAACTTCTCAGTCCGAACATTGAATCCTACATTTACTTCGTGATCATCATACGACAAAGAGTTTACAACTATGTCAGACGATAGCTCGGCGTTCTTTAGTATCTGCGTTATGGGAGCAAAGCAAGCCTCAAGAAGTGCCTGGGCTCCTCTGAGTTGGTCTTCACTGGCAGGATCAATTGAAATATTCTTTGCCGCCTTCAGTAAAGCAGTCCCGCCGCCAGGAACCACTCCGTCCTCTTGTGCCGATCGTACAGCCTCAAGGGCATCTTCAACTCGGTGCTTCTTCTCTGTGACTTCAATCTCAGTTGCGCCGCCGACCTTAATAATAGACACCGCCGAAGACAAACGAGTGATACGATCTTGATAGGCCTGTGCCTCTCGGAGGTCTTCGACCTGTTCAATCAAGCTCTTCAAAGATTCTATCTTGGTCTCTAAACGCTCGTGATCAACTTCACCATCTGCCAAGGTTGTTCTGGATTTACCAATCTCAATCTTCTTGACAGATCCTAAATGTTTGAGCTTTACGTTCTTCAAACGAATTGAACTATCTTTACTAATCAAGGTTGCGCCAGTCACGATCGCAAGATCTTCCAGTAGCCAGCGTCGCTCTTCGCCATACCTCGGTGCCTTGACAGCAGCGATCTTCATACCATTTCTCATCCTGTTCATAATCAGCGCAGCCAGAAGCTGTCCTTCTATTTCCTCTGCAACAATGATCAGAGGTCTTCCATCTCTAGCTGCTACCTCTAGGATGGGCAGCATTTCCTCTACATTATCTAATGATTCATCTGTGATCAACATAAGAGCATCACGATACTCAATAGTTCCACGGCGTTCGTCTGTGACAAACTGAGAGGAGACATATCCTCCCTCAAAGCGGAAGCCTTCTACAACATCCAACGATGTCTTTAGAGATCTACTCTCCTCGATTGTAATGGCACCATCTTTACCGGCAGCGTCTACAGCTTCAGCAATCAAGGTACCGATGGCTTCATCCCCATTAGCCGAAACTGAAGCAACGTGCTTGATCTCTTCTTCGCTCGAAACAGGTTGCGATATTTCGTCTATCTTATCACACACAGCATCAACTGCCAGGTCAATCCCTCTTTTGATCTCCGTGCTTGAAGCGCCAGCAGCGATATGCTTATTGGCTGCCGTTAGAATTGCACGAGCTAGAACTGTGCTCGTGGTTGTGCCATCACCACTGGTCTTCTCGGTTTGTAAAGCAGCTTGGCGGAGGACTTCCACTGCTGCCTGCTCGTAGTCATCCTCTAGCTCTACAATTCGTGCGACGCTTACACCATCCTTGGTAATGACAGGATCAGCACCACGTTTATATAATATAACATTTTGTCCCCGTGGTCCCAGTGTGGAGGCCACGGCATCAGCGAGCTTGTTAGCTCCACTCAGCAGCTTGTGTCTGATATCATTTCCAAATAAGATGTGGTCTTTGTTCATTTGGTTTTCTCCTTTACGTTTAATACTAGTATCTCTTTGGATGTCTTGTCAGCAGACATACCATAAGTCCATTCAGGATATACGATTTCATAATCTTTGTATAATTCCAAAATGGTTGGGTTGGGGTTATATGATAACACCCAATTGTTTTTCTTTTTAATCTCTTCCGCAAAGCCGATGTGATCAAAGCCCTTATGCGCAGAACCTCGGTCGCCATACAAGACTGGGTTATCGACGTGATAAGGTGGATCGGCATAAATGAATGTGTCGTCGTCATGCTTTGCAAGACTGTCCTTAAAGTCGGCTTCCTTGACAGTTAGCGAGGAACATACAAAGTTTCTAAGGCGTTCAATGCTGGTCTTGGTAAACCTACCCTCTGCTGCTTGTTTTGAATAACCTCCACTCATAGTTGCCCCGCTAAACGAAGAGCGGTTCAGAGCGTAAAACATACAAGCTCGGTACTCTTTCCACAACAAATGAGTTTTGTCCATGTGACTCCAGTTCTGTTTCTTCTGGTATTGTACAAACATATCTTTAGAACAGGGATGAAATAATGTCTCTAGAAGATAAGCAATCTGCTCTGGATCATCGAGGACCTTTTGCCAGAAATTCACAAGTGGTTCAAATATCTCATACCCGTGAACTCGCACGCCTTGAGAAGCATAGTGAATCTCGATGGAACCACCACCAAAAAAGGGACTGACAATTTCTGTCAGGTTTTTTGGGAAATAAGGTATGATGTGTTTGAGTGCTCTTGTCTTACCGCCTGGGTATCTTAAGAGTGATTTCAAGTTGCCTCGCTTTCTTTTGTTATCTTACCACAAGTTTGGTTACTTTTTAAAGTCCATTGCAAAGCCAAGCTTGTTTCCGGCTGAGTAGCCACCCCAGCCAAATTTAAATTCTGCTTCAGAGAACTTGTCCGTTCTAAAAGTCATTTTGGCCTTCTTGACATCCACCTTGGTCTGAAGGAGTATTACCTGCCTGGCTAAACTCGTCAATGAAGCTTTCATCTTTGGGTCGTCGTTAAGCATAAGCTTTATGTTCTCGCCTAACGGCGATATGATTGAACGGACAGGATCTTGACCAGATACAAACACTCGTTTACGAACATCATCCTTCGTGAGCCTCCCTATTGTCAAGGTGCTGTACCACTTCTTGTCAATAAGATCTACTAATGTGCCATTTTTAAAAGCTTCTTCTGCCCAAGCGGTAAGATTATTTTGGTTCATGCCATCGCTGTAGTCGTTCTTCAAGCCGTCTTTTTTGGTGCCAACTGGTATCTTTGTTATCTTTGAGAGGTTCTGAATTATCTTTGTGCCCTTGCCATTACTCATCAATTGATGTAGTCTTACCATTTGGTCTTTCATCTCAAGTCCAGCAGTTTCAAAAACATCCTTAGCATACTGAGCGTTCAAGTCAACCTCCAAATTTTGTCTCTCAAGAGCGTCAACAATATTTTTAATGTTTACTTTTCCACCAGTGGGTCCACTCTTAACCGACACTGGAGTCTCGTCAAAGCCTTTGCCGCTCTT
>Ga0209232_1000831_pt1 | contig 17805 bp, 25 predicted proteins | sample ETNvirenome_2_60_FD_184066 | JGI IMG/M metagenome (GOLD analysis project Ga0209232, IMG submission 184066) | Marine viral communities from the Pacific Ocean - ETNP_2_60 (SPAdes) (version 2) | ecosystem: Environmental > Aquatic > Marine > Oceanic | place: Pacific Ocean | collected 2013-06-22
TGACGGGAGATGTATTGCGTAACAACACTCTGTTAGTCAGCCCGACCCGATCCTAACGGCTATCGAGGGTGTCGACCCCTGCTCTCTGGCTACTTATTCCAGAGCCTCTAGCCCATCTTCCTCTTCTTACTTGAACGCTGAGGTTTCGCGTTTAAAACTCAAATTCTTTGCACTCCCATCTATTTTTTTTATTCTTAAACCACCCATGAACAATGATTCGCCAACCTGCACCCAAAACTAATGGGTAGTTATCAGATTCACTAATCTTTTTAATTCTGGAACTCATGTTGCTTTTCGAAGTAACTTGCACAGCCAGGGTCTCGTTCTTGCTAATCGCCACCACGTCGATAAAACCAAACAAATCATTTTTTCGTTTAGTAAAGTAATTATATTTTTCAACATTCTCACAGAGATAACCTTGCTCTTTGAGTTTCAGAGTTGTTCTGTTCGTTAGATTCACGCAGCACGCTCCATTCCACTTGCGGATTTAAGGTTTCACACGGGATTCCAGTTACTCTTTCGATTGTCGGACAGAATCTAGCAGGTATTACATTTCCCCACTGCCCAACCGCAGATTTTGAGATATTGCAGATTTTTGCGAGTTTCGTCTTGGTTTTGGTATGTTTTAAAACTATATCTAGTGTATTCATACCTATATTATAAAGTAAACCTTACATTTTTATACAGTTTCCTTCATTTTATTTATAATTATTTAAAAGTAAAGAAAACTAGACTTTTTAATATAATTAAAGTAATCTATATTTTCAAAGCGAAAACGGAGAACTTTTTTTTTATAATTAATGGAGATTTTTTGTGGTTATTAAACTTGTTGTAAAAAATTTAAGGGTAAAACATGGATATCGACGCTTGGGTAGTATTTTGTCGAAAAAAACTAAAATGGACTCAGGATGAGCTTTCAACAAAACTGAACGTTTCGAAGGCAACAATTTCTAGTTGGGAAACCGGCAAATATATTCCTAAAATGCAGAGCATTATTACACTAGCTGCTTTTGCAAACGAAAAGTTACCTGCGAAACTTAATTATGAAACCGCTGAATTTTATGCAACTTCATCAGCAAAAATTTTTTACAAAGATGTTTATTTACAACCAACGGAGGATACATTGATTGTTGATGTTCATTTAAAAGATTGTTTTGCCTGGAGAGTCCTCGACACCTCTCTTGAGAAAGTTTTTAGAAAGGACGATGTTGTAATTGTAGAACCGAACGTCGAATTTAAACCGACAGATTATGTTTTAATCCGCGCAGATAAAACTATCTACGTTCGTAAAATTAAAATTATTGATTACAGCACAGATCATTTTCAGTTTTTGCCTGAGAACGAATTGTTTCCCACGCTGGACAATAAAGTTCAAGATATAGAAATTATAGGGGTTTGCAAAGAAGTTAGGAGGACTTTGTAGAGACAACTTACCCCATACCTTAACTGTCTTTTTTTAAAAAATGCTAAAAAAGACAGATACTAAATTAACATAATCTTTACTGCCCACTTAATAGGTGGGTTTTTTTTGCCTTTAAATATAGGAAACTGGTTGCATTGTTGTCAAGTTTACTTTATATTAATATAAAGTTTACTGAACAAATTCTAATTAAGGTTACTGGAGGAAAAATGAACGGAATAGTAAATATAAAAGGCAAGGATTATAAAACTGTAGCAAAAAGAGTTGAGGAGTTTCGGGAGAAATATCCACGATTCTCCCTTATTAACGAAATTGTGCAAATAGATGAGAAGGTAGTCATTATCAAATCTACCATTTCTGATGAGACTGACAGGATTCTTTCTACGGGCTTTGCAGAGGAAAAAAGAGGCAGTTCTATGATTAATAAAACTTCTGCCCTTGAAAATGCGGAGACGTCAGCAATCGGTCGGGCTTTATCTGGTTTGGGTTTTGGAGGTACGGAGTTTGCAAGTGCCAATGAAGTTGAAAATGCTATTTATCAACAATCCACAGATACTACTAAAAAATTAGTAAGTAAGGCGCAGGCACGAAAGAAACAAATTACTGAAATACACGCAAGGCAATTCTGATGGACCAACGCTCAGACGAATGGTTTAAGCAACGTCTTGGAAAAGGTACTGCATCTAAAGCCAATGATATGCGCTCGAAAACGGGAGTAAAACGTAAAAATTACGCTATCCGTTTACTAACTGAGCGACGTACTCAAATGCCCGTAGATACGTTTGTTTCCCCTTCGATGGAGTGGGGTACGGAAAACGAACCGATTGCAAGAATGGCTTACCAAATTAAAAACAAAGATCGTGGCGTGGCAGAAGTTGGCTTTATGCTGCATCCTACCATCAAAAATTTCGGTGCATCGCCAGATGGTTTCGTTGAAAAAGACGGGCTACTAGAAATCAAATGCCCAAATTCTACTACTCATATTGAGTGGTTGCTTGCAGGCAAAGTCCCTACAACCCACAAAAACCAAATGATTGCTCAATTGGTTTGTACGGGTAGGCAGTGGTGCGACTTTGTAAGTTTTGACCCAAGAGTAGGAGAAGATATTGAACTCTTTGTAGTGCGCTTTGAGCCAACAGATAAAGAGCGTAAGGAGTTGGAAAAAGATGTAACGGATTTTCTAGAGGAAGTTGATGAGATGGAAAAACAACTTTGTGAAAATATTGAAGGAGGTATTTATGGTTGAGCTTGAATACGTTTTACAGGGAACGCCCAAAGAGATTACTGAACAACTTCTTTTACGCCATGCCGATGAGGTTTACTACAACCCAAAATCTTTAAGCTTGAACGAAAAAAAAATTATTGAAGATTGTTTAGTTTTTCATAAAAAAAACCCAATTGTATGGAAAACATTTTATAAACTTGCGTATCAAGTTTTTACAAAGCAAAAACGTTTTGGTGTAGCTGCGATCTGGGAACGGATGCGGTGGGATTTACATTTCACTTTAAATTCAGATTTAGCTTACAAACTTAACAATGACTACAAGGCTTTTTATTCCCGACTTTTTAATGAAGTAATTCAAGCAGATTTTTTTACGATGCGGGGCTCACTTTTCGATGAAGTCTTTTTTGAAATATTAGCCGAGGAAGCAAAGTGTTTGTAAAAGCCTTAATTTTTATCGCTGGAGGGGGAATTGTCTGGTGGTTTCAGTACATGAATTTAAACGAAACACATAGTTTGTGGAAAATTGCCTACGCAGCAGGGTACGCAAATGCTACTGAGTTTTATGAGGGTTTATTAGAAATCGAAAGAAGCGACAGCGTTATAGATGCAAAATGTTTGTTTCGCAATTTTGAATGGAAAGAATTAAATAACCGAGGAGAATAATATGGGTGTGAAATATGATGTGGTTGCAGTGACAGGGACGTATCAGGACAAGAATACTGGCGAGGAAAAAAAGAAGTATCACAATTGCGGAAAAGTAATTGAGACTGATAAAGGTTTTAGTTTAAAACTTGATGTTGTACCAATTGCCTCAGATGGTTGGTTTATGTTGTTTGAGCCAAAGAAAAATAATGGCGAAAGTTTTAAAAAAAATAACAATTATACTTCTACAAAACTTGATGATGAGCCTCCGTTTTAACAATGGATTGCCCAACTTGTGCCGCTAAAAGTGAAACACTTGATACACGCACTTCACCTGGTGTTGTTAGGAGAAGAAGGCGGTGCAAAAAGTGCGGAATTATTTTTAAGACAGAAGAACGAGCAGTTACAAAAGTTGTAAAAATTAAACAAGAAAAAACAAAAGTTGATGAGCCTTTTTATGATGATGGGTGGGATCATGTTCCATCTGGAGGCTATGATAAATGGGAATAAAAGATATTTTTGATTTAAAACTTGTGAAAGAAAATTTAACTGTTGCAGAGCGACAAAAACTGCCGCTAATTAAAATTAAGGATAAAATTTATTTATGTGTGAGGAAGAAGAAAAATGGTAAAAACACCCCAAGATACTAGCCTAACTCTTTTTGAGGCCGCAGAGTTTTTGAGATGTTCGCCTAATACCTTGCGTTCCTTAGCACGTCAAGGTAAGGTGGGTTTTAAGGTTGGAAAAGAATATGGGTTTTTGGTTTCTCAACTTGTGGAGTATGCAAATTTATGCACTTGTATCAACGAAATGGCATCTGGTGGCTCTCAGTTTTCTATCGCCAAGAAAAGGTTAGAAAAAGTCTTGGAACAAAGTCCAAACGCAAAGCCAATCAATTAGCGACTGAGTTTTTACAAGAATTAGAAGAGTTAAGTAGTGCAAAGCGCACTTTATTTGCTTGCCTTTCGGATTGGTATGAGATGCGGCAAATCAAGGCAAAAAGAATTGATACTGATCGTGCTATTGTCCAGAAGTTTCTAAAGTCGTACAAAGACATCCCAATTTACGAGGTAAACAATAAATACCTGGAAGAACATTTAAAAGTAAGTAATCCAACATTTAATCGATATGTAACCGTGGTAATGGCTGCTGCTCGTTTATCTGCCCAGAAATATAAGAATCCGCTACCCATTTTATATAAGAAACCCATACAACAAACGCGTATGAGGTTCTTGTCGCAAAGTGAATGGTTACGATTAGAAAAGGTATTACCAGATTATTTGAGGCCAGCAGTGGCGTTCTCATTAGCTACTGGATTAAGAAGAAATAACGTTTTAAATTTAAAGTGGAGTGAGGTTAACAAACAATCAAAAAATGTTGTTGTTTGGTCTGATGAGAGCAAGAATAAAAAACAACTCATTATTCCTCTGAGTGATTGGGCATTAGAAATCTTAAAAGAGTGTTCTGGCAAAAGTGAAGTATATTGTTTTCCACAAGTCTCAGGAAAGCCAATAATTAATCCAAAAAGGCCGTTTCAAAAGGCTCTTGATAAAGCAGGAATAAAAGAGTTTCGGTGGCACGATTTGCGCCATACCTTTGCTAGTTGGGGTTTACAAAATGGTATGTCTTTAGCTGAATTAAAGGAACTCGGAGGATGGTCTAGTTTGACGATGGTTATGCGGTATGCACACCTTGCCCCATCGAGATTAAGAGAGGCTACGAACCGTTTGAAAAAACCAACCGATTCGGACACAATCGAGGCACAATCTGTAAATAGTGCCGAAAGATGGCGTCCCCAAGGGGATTCGAACCCCTGTACCCACCGTGAAAGTTCTAGCCACCTATATTTAGTAAAAAATAACCCCGATAAATCAGATACTTAAATTTTACCCTACCACTCATTTATGTTGATTATACACTCATTGAGGCACAATTACGGGCACAATTAATAAGACCAAACAGTGGGCCGTGGTCTTGTGCCGGTAGTGATAAGAGTATCTAGGTGGATAAATCTCCCTGACGACCCCTTCTGACAGATTCCTATCCCGGAGAACTTGAGGCTTAATGCAATTTCTAAGAGTTTGTAGGCATCTGCCCCTCTAACTGCTAAATCTGCCGCTTGTCCTGTAGTGTGCGCACCAGGTGTTTTCTTTCTTGCTTCTATTGGATGGGTAACATCTCTAAAACCAGAGGTTACTCGCAAACTCTTCCCGTACAATCCTCTTAGTTCATTTAGCCGATCTAAGAAGTTCTGGTCCATTTTTACTTTGCCGGTATGAGAGCAAACAAATTCTTTTTCAGAAAAATACGCTCCGTAATTCATACCTTGGGTTCTTTCTTAAATGCGTTTACTAAGTCCTCTGATTTTTCTTTGCTTCCCATACTTGAACCAAAATAAAACGACAAAATAACCGATTGACTTGATAAAAGACCGCCTAACAAAATCATGCTCAAATCATGCGACTTATCCGGTATGTCAATTAACATCAAGATTAAAAACAAAGCAAAGGTCATTAAGGTTGTTCCACATGCAAGAACTGGAACGATGTTCTTTTGAAGCCATGAGGCGTGTTGGCTTTCCATTGCCATCATCTGCATTTTTCTCGCAGAGTCTTTGTCAGCAAACTCAGCTTCCATTTTTTTTATTTCGCCACTTGCTTCAAGTTTTTGTAACTCTAAAAGAGCCTTCCTTTGTCCTTCTTTGTCTGGCAAAATTCTTGTAATTAGTTTTTCTGCAACCGGCATTAAACCGCTAACTAAATTCAACATGCTTGTCCTCTAAGTGGTATAAAACATTTTCTTGATCTTGCATCCTTTGTCTGGTTTTTTCTCAAACCAGTCAAATGCTTTCTTTTCGTTCCAACAACGATAAATACACAACTGTCTTTCCATCCATTGTAATTTGCACCAGTATTGATCGCGATTAGGAACTATCGTTGCAAACCAGGTTGCAAAGAGGAAAGTCATTTGCTGCTCTCAATTACTGCATCAACAAGGAACCAAATTAAAAACATTAATAATCCTGATAACAAAACAAGAGCCGTTCCCATTTTTGTTTTATAGAGAAAGTCCTTTCTGCGTCTCATTTTGTTGTATAACTCTTTTTTTCGGGATTCTTTTACCTGCCTCCTAATTTTTAAAAATTTTCGATATCCCTGGATGCCTCCCCAATCTGCTGTCCAGTTTTGGGTAAAAAATTCTCTTAAAATTTTTTCTTGCTCTTTGATTTTGTTTTCTAAAATAATGGAATCTAACGCTTCTTGCGTTGCTGACTTTTGTATTTTTAAAACTTTTGGTTTACTGCTTCCGTACTCTTTTTCTTGTGATAAGTATTCTTTGGCATCCTCAATATTTTTAGCCCACCGCCCAAGATGACCCATCATATTTTCTACATCGTTCCCAACGGCTATTGCTTTTTTGGCTAAAGAAAAACAAGTAGACGCTGCTGAAATAGCAGTGATTGGATCTATCATTTGAAAAAACCATCATTGTAATTTAAAAATAATTGTTAGTAAGATCATTATTATCGATCCAAATGCGCCAACAAGGATCATCTCAAGTCTGCGTACCCTAGAAAGTATTTCTAACCAACGCTCTGAACAAACTGCTTCGTGTGTAGATATTCTTTTATCTAATTCGTTTATATCCATTATCTACCTGCATTAGCACCACTTATATCAATCCACTTTAACTCTACAAAGAGTGCCATCTATGCTCCTATATGTAATCCAGTAAGTTCTGTATCTTCACCTATGTAACCTTTTAAGAATGTATTAAAAGATAAACTTATTCTTTCTTTACCTACTACCTTTTCTACCATGTGAATTAAGTTAGAAGGAAAGATAACTAAATCATTTGTTCCTGTTTCAAACCACCAACTCTCACTATTAAAAAGGTTGTATTCTTTAGCAGGTATTTTTATTTGTTTGTATTCTTCTTTATAAAAATAAATTTTATCTTTTGTTTTATCAGCTTGAACATAAAACACTCCTGAAATAAAACTGTTAGGGTGTGCATGTTTATGGTGAAACTGACCTTTTTTTGTATAGTTGGACCATGATTGAGTTATATAAGGCTCAACATTGTTTTTAGGTTGATATATATTTTTAAAATATTCTTTTACAGCCTTTTCTATAAATTGTTTTAGTTTTTTCATTTCTTTATTATTTAAAATATTATTATCAACTGATGTTGTGTTACCTTGATTGCCTCTTGTCTTTTGTTCAGTTAAAAACTTTATTTCTTTTTCTGTTATTCCTTTATGTTGAAAAAATGTAACCGCAGTCGGAAACAAAGAATGAGTTATCAATCTAATTTAATCCAAGTTTGATTATCCTCACTCCAATCATACATACCGCCATCACTAGGCATAGCAGAAGGAGCTATCCATGTTGCATCAGCAGTAGACATAGACCAACTGTTATAAGGTTTAGGTGACATAAATAAATCTAAATCTGAAAAGTATGTATAACCTATTCCTGCGTAATTGCCTCGAAATGCAGTTCCACCGTTTTTATGAGTATTTGCAGAAGTATTGTACGAAGTTCGTTTTGCTACACAATTATGGAAATCTCCATAATATTCTTCCCAATTTTTAGAAAGGTCAGTTTCATCCTTACCTGTAATAACCGCTGTTACTATATTTGCGGAATTCAAAAATGCATAATGTGCCATAAAAATCCTAAATAGTTATAGTTCCCGTACCGCCTGTATATTGATAAATTTTAAATCCTGAGCGCGACGATGTATCTACGCCGCCACCTGCTAAAGTCAATCCTCCTGATGTACCATCATCTGCCAAATCTGCGAAAGTTGCAGGATAAGCAATGATTACGATTCCAGAACCACCAGTAGCACCAGCTTTTATACCTCCTGAGTTTCCACCTCCCCCAGCTCCGCCCCCTGTGTTTACGCTGCCAGCTTGCCCGGCATCTGTCCTTTTCCCATCGCCGCCTCCTCCACTGCCACCCCCACCTCCAGAGCCGCCATTAGACCCGAAGGAGCCTCCTCCGCCGCCTCCAGAGCGTGGAATCGCAGTACCAGTGATTGAAGACTCAGTTCCATTTCCACCATTTCCTCCATTACCGATGCCGGCACTAGGTGAGTCAACTGATGCCGCTGAGCCTTGTTGCCCATCGACTCCTCCGCCTCCTCCACCGCCTCCAGCATAAGCAAAGGGCGATGAGGTGTTTGTGGTTCCATCTCCTCCATCAGCTCCTTGCGACGGAGTAAGATTAGGCGTGTTTCCAAAGCCGGCCGTGCCGTTGGGAGCACTCGCTCCTCCACCCCCACCTCCAGAGCCGCCGTCAGCCTGAGTTCCTCCAGACCCTCTTTCTTTTCCCCCACCGCCACCAGTCGCAGTAATTGAGCCAAAGACCGAATTAGTCCCCCTGCCTCCAGAACCCGAATTGCCGCCTGTACCTCCACCACCGACTGTTACTGTCAAACTTTGACCAAGTGTTACTGCGAAAGATGTATTAGATATTTGGCCTCCTCCTCCTCCGGCTCCAGAGCCGTTCGACGCGCCACCGCCTCCTCCTGCAACTACTAAAACTTCCACGGAGTTGAGAGTTGATGACGTTGTTGAAAAGTTAGAAAATAATAATTGATGTATTCCTGTCATTATGAAATATTCCCAGTAAGTACAGCTAAGTCTGCTGTATAACTAAACATAATACTTGCTACTCCGTTTGCATCTAAAGTATGTAATGCGGTTGCCGCTAAATCACCTGCTTTGACTGCATTAACAGCAGTACAAGCCAACGTAGCAGTACATCCATTAACGGAAACAAGAGAAACAATATCGCCTACATCAAACACGCCTGTAGGGACTGTAACGATTACGTTTGCTGAATTTATTGTTACTTGATTACCAACGTCACCAATTGCAAGAGTGTAGTTGCCAGATACTTTTGTGCTTAAGGGTATGTCTCTTAGATTACCATCTACATCACTAATTAGTGCAGTTGAACTAACTGTTCCAATATTTAGTTGCCCACTCGCACTTGCATTTCCTGAACCATCAAATCCTGAACCTGCGGACCCTACGGCTCCAAACACTTGCCAGTTACTAGGGTTACTACTTGGAACGTTGTTTAAATTAGAATCTGTTCTAGATAAATAACTATTGCTATCGCTTTCTAAGAAAACGACATCGTTGGTCTGATATGTGGTCGTGGCTGTGTAGTTTCCTTGCGCACGGAACCCCGTTTCAGGTGGCGTAGAACTGTTTTCAAACCTACTTACTAACGCAATCAATCCGCTACCTGAGGCAGACGAAAGAATTTTGTCTCCAGCCGCCATGTTGATAGGAGCATCAAAGGCCTTTAAAGTTGTGTCTCCAGTTACGGTTTGTGTAAGTAAACTTAGTTCACTAGATGTACTGGAATCAAAATACGATAGTGTTACATTCAAATTACCGTCAGTAGGGTTAGCAATTAATAAACTATGCAGTGATGCTTCTAACGTCGCAGGAACCGTCATAAGAACGGTGCTTGCGCTTGAAATCTGAATTGGTTGGCCGACTAATGCCATGATATTATCCTCCGAAAACTAAAGCCATTGCAACGGCTTGTGTTGTTGATTCGCCTTTCGGCTCGAATGTTGTTGAAGCAAGTGTTGTTACGTTTGCGGTGGTAAGCGTTACTGCTCCAGTTTGTGCCGCCCCACCTTGTATAGCAAAAGATGTTACTGCGGTTCCCACATCGAATGCCGCATCATTAAAAGAACTACCAGAAAAGACCTTTAATTTATTCTGCGTGGTGTTGAAATAAAGTGTTCCATCGGCAAGAGCATCTCCATCTAAATCAGTACTAGGGTCGCTTGATGCTGTGCCTAAGTAAATGTCCTGAAAACTATCTAAATGCGACTCTGCCGCCGATGCTGAGTTTAAGGCGTTACTTGCTTGTGTTGTTGCTACAACTTGAGAAGATGCCGCCGCTAATGCAGATAATTGTGCCGATGCCGCAGATACCGTAGCACTTGCCGCCGCACTTGCCGCATTTGTTCCAGAAGTTAATATGCCGTCTACATAGGCTTTCGATGTTGCGTGGCTCGATGCCGTTGGAGTTTCGTTTAATCCAGTTATGCGGTTGCCACCCATTGCAATATCTGCCGCCATTGTGCCACCAGATAAAGAAAGTTTTAACGCATCTTGCGTTTCCATCTGTCCTTTATTAACTACCCCTGATGTTGTCGAGGCTGACGCAATATTTAATATCGTATTACCACCCAAAGACAACGTGCCTGTCATGGAGCCACCTGTTAAAGTGAGCTTTGTACCTAAACTACTGGCAATACTTGTAGACAGGTTCGGATCGTCCCCTAAAGCCGCAGCAAGTTCATTGAGGGTGTCCAAGGTGCCTGGCGCAGAGTCAACAAGATTTGCAATAGATGTGTCCACAAAACCTTTAGTAGCTGCATCTGTCGAATTTACTGGAGTTGATAAACCCGTTATAGTCGCAGTAGTAGAAGCATCCATATTTAAGGAGCCGTTTATTACTACGTTTGTAAAACTAGAAGTACCGGCCGCTGCATTAACGTTACCCGTTAAATCACCGCTATAACTTCCATGAAAATTAGTAGAAAATACGTTACTAGCAGATATAGTCGTACCTACAATCGAATCGGCAGAGACAGGCCCGTTAATTTTAGTCGTTGCAGTGATGATGCTAAATGTACCTGCATTGGGAGAGGAGTTTCCAATAACAATATTATTAAGAGTTCCTCCGGTACCCGTTAATAACGAGGTTGTAAGTGCGCTCGGAGTAAACTCACCGGTTGAAGTAAACTGCCCATCTACTGTTAGGCCAGAGGAAAGTTCTGCCGATGCGTTTACCGTAAGTTTTCCATTTAGAGTAAGGGTGTCGGAACTAGAGCCACTTTGGAAGTCTTTTAAATGCCCGAGTAACGTCCTTAGAGCATTGTTGACCAGGCTAGGTGGCATGCCTTCCGAAATATTTACGCCATCTATTTCCGTGTTGTTACTAGCGGTACTATCGTATTCTGAAATCTTAGTCTTTGCCATTATATTATTCCGTTGATATTAAAAATTGACCAAAACCAATCTGTTTTGCTTTTTCTTGTAACTGCTCGCTTACTGCTTGAACATTTTTTTGAGTGGCTTTCCCTAAAAGTTTTGATGCTAATTTTGGATCAAGCATTGCATCAATTAATAACTCTCTCACCATTTGATCTGGAGCATTGTATAAAAACTGTAAAGGTAATGTTACTTTTGAAGCAATCGGGCCAACATCTCCAAAGGTTTGCTTTCCGATAATATCTCCAATAATGTTTGCGACAGATAAGTTTTTAAAAGTAGGAGACCCAGGAGTTCGCACCGCAGATGTTTGACCTGCCAAACCCAGATCAATATCTCTGGATATGTTTTGCAATGTTGCTAACTGCGTTTTTGTTAAAACATCTTTTAACTTATCTTTTTTGTCTGAAACAAGTTTTCTAAATGTTACTGGGCGAATAGGCTCAAAACCTCCTGCCTCTGGCAAACCACCTTCCGTTGATTTTATTTCTATCTCACGAATCTTTTTTTGTTGCTCTATTGGTTTTGTAAGTTCTGAATATTTTTTTAAATAATTTCTATAACCTGGAGCAACTTTATCTATTTCATTGCTTATAAAATTTCTTAGTTGTGTAAGTTCACCTTTTGCAAGTTTAAAGTTTTCTGCTTTGGAGCCAACAATTTTTCCTTGAATGTAATCGTTTATATTCTGACGAATAGAATCAAGTCTTCTAACATCGCCAGTTTCGTTTTCTATTTGCGATTTAAACTGTTTCATAGCAGAGTTTACCGCTTCTCTTGCACCAGTAGGACCAGAGGATATTGTTTCGATTTGCTCCAAAATAGAATCTACATCTACAACTCTTCCTGCATCTTCTGCCTTTTTAAAAGCAGTCTCTCGCAATGGACTTGTGAATGTATCTCTGGATTTTTCTGCCTGAACAATATTATCTGGGTCTGTAAACTTTCCTAATAAAATTCTTCTAGCTTCATTATTTTTTGAAATTCTTTCTGCAAATTTTCCCGTTGCGTCGAAAGATCGAATTGGTTGTTCTGCACTTGCCAACCCAACATCTTTTGATGCCCCTGCCGTCATAGGCATAGAGCCTGGTATGGTTGGTTTTGAAGCATCAATATTTGCTTTTGCTGAAACGGGGTCTCTTGCTAATTGATTTAAAACATTTCCAACAATTACTTCTCGGCCTTCTTCTGTAAATGGTTGCACCGTTGACTTTGCACCTCTTGCAATAGACTCCGCTCCTATCTTTGCTCCTGCTCCACCACTAGGAACTAAAGTGCCTGAGCCAATTCCATAGGCTAATTGTTCTAATGGCGGTCTTCCTCCTTCTCTTGCCGCACCAACCGCAAGGGCCGCGGCTCCACCACCTGCCGTTTGAAAACTAGGTCCACCCATAGTAAAAAAATCTTTTAATGGTTCTGCTTTTTTTCCAAAAAGGTTGGGAAGTTTTTCTGCTGCTTTATACACTGAGCCAACACCAGAACCCGCAGATACAACATCTTGTACAATTCTTTCTGTTTTTCCTTTTGGCTCAGGAAGATTTAAATAATCTTTTCCTAGAAGTTGATTAAATGCCTGAGATACCGGCATAAACGTACTTTTCCCAGATACAGGAGAACCGGTTGCAACATTGGCCACTAAATTTAAAGGGTCTCCTACTAAACTTAAAAAGGATGCAGGGCCGCTTATTGCTCCCCTTGCTGTTAAACCTAACTGCCTAATTAATTCTTTTGTTGTATCCGATACTTTTTTTGGAACTTGATATTCGTTTCCAAAATAATCTATATACGGAGCAGTTGAAGGTTTAGGAGTTGATGTTTGTTTTTGCGCAATCATCGCATCCAACTCTTCATCTGTAAGTTTGGATAAATCCATGGTCAATCCTTATATTATTATTTACGCCTTCTTTTTTCTTCAAGCAATTCTTCTAATGTAGGAGTTCGGCCCACATTGGATTGTTGATTTGGTTGTTGTTGATTTGTTGTGTTTCCTTGATCTAAATTAGGAAGTCTCTTTATTGCTTTTCCTGCTGATGCTCTCATGCCTTTTTCTGCGTTTTTTCTTGCTTGTCTCTTGGCTTCTATAACTTTTTGACTGTCTCCAATTTGCGGGAAAAATTTAACAAAGTCTCTTTCAAATTCTATTTCTGAAATAACTGCTCCAGATTCTTTTCGTAAATTTGCAGTTATCCAATCCATCGCTGCATTTTTATAAACTTGTCTATTAGGAGAGGTAAAAATATTTTCAGCAGTTGAGCCAAATATTCCTGCTAATTTTGCAGAAATCTCCGGCTTGTTAGCAACATCTGCAATGGAAACTGGTTTTCCGTCTATTAGTATTGGTTTTCCACTTTCATCAAATGCCGGGGAGTCAATCCTTTTGTTTGCTCCTAACATTCTGGTTAAGAAAGTGGCTGCTTGTGCCTCTGCTTGGTTTCCAATATCTCCTTCTGCTGCTCTTTTTTCTGCGGCTTGTCGTATGCCTAAACCTACCTCATCTCTTTGTGTCTTCCCAACATTTTCAATCAATCGATTTACACTGCTCGCAACCTGATTAATTGCATTTATATCTAATGGATTTGATAGATCATAAACTCCCATATCAATCCCTTCAATTATGCTTTTGAAAGCAGCAAGTTTTCCAGGTTCTACACCTGCCGAAATTGCTGTTTCGTATTGCAATCGATATGGGTTTGAACTCATTCCTCCACCAGTATTCATTGCATTGATTTGCCTTGATGACTGAGTTCCCTCTTTTATGCTTTTTAAAATATTTCCCGTTACTATTGGGTCAATAGCTTGCATTTGTTTAATGCTGTCAGAGGTAATTCCACTTTGGTTAATAATATTTTTTATTTGATTTTGTTTAATTAGGGGCGCAAGTTTAATCATATCCGCACGATTTTTTCTATCCTGCTCTGCCTTATACATTTGTTGTTGCATAAGGTTTTGAAAACCTTGCTGTAAGTTTTGTCCGAAAGACTGTCTAGGATTTAATAACGCAGAACCAATCGCAAATAATGGATTGCCTAATAATCCCATTGTAGGATTTGTATTTGAAGGAAGATTTAATAATCCTTGGTTAAATCCTTGGTTTATTTTGCCTTTTTGCATTTCATCTAATATGCTTGCCATGTTATAACGCTCCTAAAAGTCCTGTTCCCAACGCTATTGGCAGGGAATACGGGCCGAGTGCAGGAATAGAAGATGCTAATGCTCCTCCTGTTAACGCACCACCTAATAAACCTTGAATCCCTCCTTTTGGAACAGGCATCGTTGTTTGACTTCCTAAAGGCGCACCATAGGCAGCAGATAAAAAGTTTTGTAATTTGTTTTGTGGCATACCTTGTTCAAAATCAAATCGATTGATAGAGTCTTGCAATGCTTGTTGTTGATACCCTTCTGTAATGTTTCCAAGTGAGAGCATCCGATCAATATCTGCATAATCTTGCGCGGCTAATGCTGGTGCTGCTTGCGATGCCGCTAATTGTCTTGCTCTTTCTTGCGCATAATTATCAAAAGCGAGTCCACCTGCGGTATCTGTTAAAGACTTTGCAAACTGACTCGTTGCCCGGTCTTGCAATTGACCCATAGCATTAGAGCCATACCGTCCTGCCATCGATGCTTGCGAGTTAATCTGATTCATTGCATCGAAATATCTTTGACTAGCCGCATCTGCCGCAGTATTAAATCGATTGGCAAAATAGGGATTCGTAGCTGATAAATAATCACCTTCGATTGTCGATTGAAACTGGCTTTGTGCAGCAGGTACTAACGGGTTTCCTTGTATTGCTCTGTTTTGTGCCGCATCTAATGCAGTTTGTGTTTGATCACTTGGTCCTACAAAAGTTTGCCCTGGAAAGTATACGGGCGATCCTGACTGATATAAATTTTGTGCCTCTTGTAAACCGTATTCCACAAAAGGTAATTGTGTCGGATTTAACTCTTGGATTTGGGTTTGTGTTCCACCTCCACTCATACTCGTAACTCCTTAATATATTTTCTGGGAACAAAGCCTAAGCGTTTTGCTTTTCTTGCCCAGCCTTTTCTCCATGATTCAAATGTCATTCTTTTACACTGTGCTTCAATTGCGATTTCTTCTATCATTTGCCATTTCGTATAATCATCTATGTGAGGATCGCAATACCCTGCCCATAAATGAAACGTTTGATTTGCTTGGATTTGACCGACAATAAATGCAATCGGTTTGTCTACATTCAAAGCAATCCAGAGCAAGGAATGTCCATTGAGAATATCTGCATAGATATCTTCTGGAATCCATTGTTCAGGACTCTTTTTTAAAATTAATTCTAATTTGGGACGTATATAATCCCAATGCGCCCGTAAATTCTTTGGCGCAACGTATACTTTTTCTATCACCCTATAATCGTAAAAGAAAAGGTTGCACTTGCCTGGGTATTAATCGAATGACTAATTACCGCAGATCCAATGTTTCTACTACTAATAAACATATCTCCTACAAAACTTGCACTAGCAGTATTTGTTGGCATAAAACTAATGACACTATCTGGGCCAATGCGCGCATCATCTAAATGAGTTTGCGTTGCACTTGATGCAGTTAAATTAATGGAACCCGTATTATTGATTTTTCCTGCCATTGCATTATTTACTACCTCTGATATCTGGCGAGGTTCAGCACCACTATAAGGAAGAACTCTATATTGGCTCAACGCATCCCTCCTGCTTTAATATCTAAATCTACAGAAACCGCACTTGTATAATTGCCACTCGGTAGCACTTTGATTCTGTGATACCTTCCATGCGATCTAACTGAGCATCTGTTTTCTGCATCAGCTTGGGCAACACTTCCAAAAGATATTTCTCCATCTAATCTTGCCCTACTTGCAATCGATACATTTGCAGTACCACCGTCAATCTGTGGCTTTGCCAAAGTAATAATGGAGTTCTGACTTACTAAATCTCCTGTTACAATTTCTGCTCCAGAGTTTGCCCCACTAAAAGCGACAATCTTTGCATCCTGTACACCAGCAAGTAATGTATTGTCTGCCACCCAAAAACGATCATCTAAACTAATTCCTAGTGCATCAATACTAGAAGAATAATTATCTAAACTCTCTAACGTAATTCCTTCTGTCTCAACACTAGAGATAAAATCTGCGGTGGTCTCTCCTCTACTCCACTTTTGAATCTGCCAATTATAAATAATGATGGATTGCGCAGAAGAGTTATTGGTATACAACCAAAACACACATCTTCTTACAGGGTCAACCGCTACACTCATATTATTTAAGAGCGCAAGTTCTGCATCATTAAAGAAGAATCGATCTACCTTTTCTGCACCGATTGGAATAACCTTTGTTCCGTCGCACATATAAAAACCATCATCACTCAAAAAGAATGATAAGTTTCCATATTGCGCAATCGACTTAGGTTCTAAACAACCTAACCCTCTACTAATCGTATCGAACTGAAAATATAAAGGGGCTCCTGCATAGGTCATCCTAGAAATACTTTTTTGTAAAAAGATTAACCCAAACTCTCCTCCTGTAATTCCCTGAATGTTTCCACCATCTGCTATATCTTGTGTATCACTTTGAGAAGTTGCTCCAGGTACCCAATCTGTCTCATCATTAATATCTGACCAAAGGACTCTGTTTGGAAACTCATTCGTTCTTCCACAAACCACAAAGTCTCTAACAACACTTACAAAATGTGCAGTCGGTGCCGCACTTGCTACATCTGCAAAGTTACTACTTGTGCCTAGTGTATAGGCTTGTAGAATCTCTTCTCCGTTTGCTGCTAATACAACCTTTCCAAACTGGGCAGAGGACCACCTACCCGTATCTGATGCGCTGTAATTGCCTGCCTGAGAGATATTTGTAAGGTTTAAGTTTGATGATGAATATTCAAATATTTTTGTACTCGATGTTGCAAAAACTTTCGTAGTACTTCCAAATCTTCCGCTAAATAATCCATTCAAATTATCACTAGCATCATTAGAAATATTCGATACCGATGGTAATGGTCCATAACCGATTTGATTTGGGATTACATTGAACGCATCTACTAACGCTCCTGCTACAGGAGGCTGATCGGGTAGCCATTCACCAAAAGAAATCTTTTCCATTACGTTGATACGCTCATCGTCATAGGGTTACCAGAGTATTCAGCCGCATCATCAGATGCAGTAAGATTATTCTTCGCTCTGTCGTATAAAGTTGCCCATACAGCTAATCTTTGATCGTTCATTAAAAACGGTTCTGCTTCACCTAAAGAAGCATACAAAAGCGCATCGGGTGCAGTAACTAAAAAGGTATTACTCGTATTACTATCAGTTAGAAAATCTGGTGCTGCGTAATACAAAAGTTCTGCGTTATAACTCGTATCAGGTGATGGACCAAAGACAAAATTATCTCCTGTCATCGTAAAAAATACTGGTTGCCCACTTTCTGATGGCCTTCCATTTCTGTAAAAAAATGTTGGTGCTAAAAAATCAAGTTG
>Ga0209232_1000833_pt1 | contig 17782 bp, 16 predicted proteins | sample ETNvirenome_2_60_FD_184066 | JGI IMG/M metagenome (GOLD analysis project Ga0209232, IMG submission 184066) | Marine viral communities from the Pacific Ocean - ETNP_2_60 (SPAdes) (version 2) | ecosystem: Environmental > Aquatic > Marine > Oceanic | place: Pacific Ocean | collected 2013-06-22
AAATGTTGTTTCTTGGTGGAAGATGGGCGACGACGAAGACATAGAAGGTTCAGGTGGAATTAAAGATTATGTTTCTGGACATCATGGAACTTTAACTAATGGCGCTGCAATTATTGATGAAACTGGACTCTCTAGTGATGCCCTAGATTCTTTAGCGACTAATGCTTCTGGTAGTTTGGGTATAGGCGTTGAAAGTCCCGATGAGACGCTGCATGTATATGGAAACACGAAACTGGAAGGACCGCTGATCCTAAAAGAAAGGTCCTACGATCCAGACAATCCATCCGAAGGAAGTTCTGTTATTTGGATGTCTAATGGTAACGGGTCTGGTGATGATGGAGATATCATGATTAAGATTACAGCAGGCGGTGTCACTAAGACTGCTACGCTAGTTGATTTTAGCGCTTCATAGATTGGAGTTGAACACTATTTAAGTTATTATGGGAAAGAGAGGATTAAGATCTATAGGGATTAGGAAAGTTACTCCTAATCAAATTGACTTTGCGAGGCCAATATCTGGAAGCATAACTTTTCACCAAGCTGCAACTCCAGAATCTGTTGATACGGGACTCGGCAGTCTTTACATCAAAAGCGATGGTAAATTATACTTCAAGTCTTTCATGTTTGAAGAAACCGACCTTACGTCTGGCGGAGGCGGAGGGGGTGCATCGAATGGACTTTCTTTCTCTCTCACAACAAACACATTATCTATTGAATCCGACGCAACATATGGCGACACAGATGCAGACGGCGGAGACTGGGGCGATTTTGCAAATGGTCCATCCACAAAAGCAGATGCTTCTGTCGCAGGTGCTTCAGCATATACGGCAACGGGATATGATTCTTCTCACCCGTCCAACGGAGGAAATCCAGCAACTAGTCAATACATGATTGATGGATCAAACGCTTCAGCAACAACAGATAAAGGACAACTTCTGCAGGCGTCTTTAACAGGACATAACGACGACGGCCCAACCGACTTTACTATTGATTTTAAAAACGCTGACTCAGGCAATAAAGTGTTAATGAAGTTGCGGGTAACGCTGGACTCAAACCAAACGAAATTACAATTAAGCAATCTTACACAATACCAGGACAATAGTAGCACGACCTTTTCTTCTATTACTGTCAACATACCATTTAAGGTTAACGTTGGAGGGTCGATTGTCACAGTGACAAGAACTTTGACAGTGCAAAAAATTAGGACGGGATTAGAGGGCAATTCCGCTAGAGTCATAAACATATCTCCTAATAAATTAGCATTTACTTATCTAGACAGTGGTGCGACACATGATGCTATTGGAAGTTCTACTTTGACTGCCACGGCGCTGAATACTGCCGCAGGCGCAACGTTGTATTACGAGTGGTTTAATATAACAACTGGTCAACAAGTAGCAGCACCATCATCTGCAGCAGGCGCGAATGAGTTTACTTACACACCGCCGAATAACGTAAGCGCCATGCCACAAGTCATAGAAGTCAGAGTCAGGGAGACTTCTGGTAATGACGCAGGTACCATACTCGCAAGAGATCAGGTTTCGATGATTGGACTATTACCAGGCAGCGGAGCCTATCAAGTAGTGTTGGCAAATCCAGCACATGTGGTGCCAGTTGACGGCGGCACGATTACTTTCACGAACTCTTCACCCAAAGCAATATCAGTTTACAAAGGCGCAAGTAGGTTGGAATTTATAACTTCTGGTACACCTGGGGACGGTGAATACACAGTATCAGTCACACCAACAGATGTTACGGTCAGTACTGCTAATCCAACTGTTGCAGGTAATCCACCACCTGTGCCAGGAGGTACTGGATTTGACGCTGTGTTTGGAGATCACACTGCGATGTCTCAAAATCTTGGACTTGTAGCATATACAGCAAATTGCGAAAACAAACAGTCAGTCACCGCAATACAAACAGTAACGAAATCACTGCAAGGGATTCAAGGAGAAACTGGTCCAGGCGGCGATGATGGTAAAACAGTGAAGGTTATAGCAAACAAGATGGCCATCGCTTTTGATCAGGAAGGTAACACACCTAGTCCAGCTAGTATATCACTCACAACGGCAATAGAAGGAATACAAGGGTCTCCTTATTACGAATGGCAAATTGATGATGTTCAGGTGCAGAATACAACAACATCAACATATACATTCTCGAAAGCGTCCCTTGCAGGCGTTAGTAATGGAGATAAGGGATTGTCTGGCAGCGGTGCACCCTCTAGCTTGCTGTTTCAACACTTTCCAATAAAAGTTGAAGTAATTGTTAGAGCATCGAGTGACACAAGCACTGCTCCTTTGGCGAGAGATCAACTAACAATTGTTGGACTAAAACCTGGAAAGAACGGATATACGGTTGTCGTTAGAAACGAAGCACATACTGTCCCAGAAACGAATACGGGGACGATTACATATACTGGATCTGGTACAACCGTACAAGTATACAAGGGAGTCGACGAACTCACTGCCGTCGCACCAGGTGTTACTCCATCACTCGGGCAATATACGGTCTCTGACGTCTCTGTGGGGGTTGGAAATTTGCAGACAATTGGGTCTGTTTCAGTTAACACGAGCGCAAATCCAGACAATATAATTATTGCAGACCATTCTGGGACCATGTCAGATAATGTAGTATTGACAATTACAATAAAAGTAGAGTCGAATTCGACAACAGTAATAAAAACTCAATCTCTAGCAAAATCAAAGCAAGGGGCCGATGGTAGCGTGGCTACTGGTGTAGATATCGAGATCGATCCACCAGTTATTGTCTATGATACTCAGGGCGCAAACCCTGATGTAAGTTCAATCGATCTTATCGCAACAACAAGAAATTTGGGAACTGAAATAGTAAGATCTGCAAAGTTTGGACATTCCGCGACCACCTACGCTGCTCTGGGTGGTACTGGTATAAATATGTCTGCTACCAATGTATTCACAATTGCTTTTTGGATTAAATTAGCAGATGATTTCGACCCCACCGCTTCATCAACCAATAGATATATATTCAATCAAGGCAAACTTAGGTGCTACTACACTAATGGGAATTTAAAACTTTACCATACGACCATTAACGGTGGATCGGAAACAGGTAGAGTAATAACACAAAGTAACTTTTTCACCGCCGCTGATGCTGGGAAATGGGTTCACGTCCTTATTGGCCGATACAGCGACGGCGACGTTTTTTTTAGTAAAAACGGAAAAAACCAGAGCGGCGCTTCTGGAATCCAAACAGGCGCAACAGCCGACAATACTGTTGCTATTACCACAGGTCTCGCCGTAGGTAATTACACTAGTAACAATTCACTATTTGTTCAAGGGGAACTATCAAATCTTCTCATTTATAACTCGTATCTTGCCCTCGGAAATGGAGACGTTGAAAAACATTACAATAGTGGAAAGGTACATACAAATTATCTAGACAACAGTATGCCTGGATACAACAAAATAATAGTATGGTACAAACTGGACGAAGATCAGGGCAGTACGAGTGATGCTGGTGTTACATTCCAGGATAGTTCTGGCCGAGGCAAGCACTTAACTGACGTCGCCGCTGGTGTTGAAAGTATATCAAGTCCAGGATTGTTCTCAAAAGCAGGACCATCTTACTTTACGTTCAAGGTTGCTGGCACGGTTGTTGGTAGTGCAAATCAAACATTTCCATACGTTAGCTACACTAGCATTCCTAGCACCTATACGTCCTTTAAGAGCGATCCAAAAACAGCGACAGTTGAGTTGAGAGCAGACAGCACAACGGAAACTGTTGGAGGTAGAGATCAGGGGTCTATTGTGGCATTAAAAGCAGGTACGAATGCTGTTGAAACCGTGATGAATAACCCTACTCACTTTTTCGATGTACATCCAGCAGATCACGGTAGCACCCCAGGCGCAGTTATATCTTACGCTGCTTCTGGCACTACGATTAAAGTATATTCGGGCGGCACTTTGATGCAAATAAGTGCAGACGGCGCAGGGACAGATAAGTTTAGAGTAAAGTCTGTGACAGTAAATCCAGCAGGCATACTCACCCCAGCACCTGTAAATACGATGACTCAAACCAATGGGCAAACAACTGTAACAGTACCAGACCACACTGCTGGAGGTACACCATTTAACGTAACTAGAACAACTGGTGAAGTGATATACACAATAACGGTAGAAGGTACTGATAAGGATTTTATTCAAAAATTCGCTACCAACCGCCCAGGCAACACGGGAGCAGATTCTACGGTGCCAGGACCATCAGGTGCCGATGTAGGTATTCAGATTGAAATGCTTAAACCGCTGTGTGTTGTTAGGACGGACCCTTTCGGTGTTCCGCTTAGTGGACAACTTGCTAATACTGGTACAGAAATAAAAGTAACTAAAAATGGAGAAACTTTGGAATTTCACCATGCTGGCGGCGTAAACCCAGGAAGTCCAAGCCCATCAGCGAACACTTGGACGGCCGTTGTAGATACGGGAATACAATCTTCTAGTGGGTGGAGTCAACCTGGAACCCCATATACAGTCACTAACGCCGTTGGTAGTACTGATGATCATATAGACTGGGAACCTTTGTCCACTTTGACTGTTGGCGGGATATACAGAACACTAAAAATTGTTGTCAACATAGGAGGTGTGCTATACTATCCAAGAGCAACTCAACAGGTAGTAAAAGTTGTTGGTGAAGTAGGGCAGTTATCGATAGAGTATCTTAATGAAAACAATCTGATCAACATTGTTCGAGATCAGTGGCAAACCTATTATTGGCCAAGACATGACGGTTCGACCATCCTCGGGACCAGTTTTGTCCCCGCTCTCCTGGGACCCACCTCATATTCCGCCAGCGGACTTAGATACCACGCTACGGATAATGACAGGTGGAGTATCGATATCCATGCAGAACCTGGCAATACGACCCCCGCGTACGCATACCAATCTAATATAGTGATACCAGGTACCTTATCCCTCATAACGGATCAGCATGGTACCGAGTTATTCGATCAGACGACTCTTGGAGGCAGTGGCGGTCATATACCCATCGTAGGACTCAGGTATGGAAAGTTAAACACCCTTGACGACGTACTTGGTCGGACAATGGCCACCGTAACATATAAAGATGGTGAGGGTACCGAACACCGTCGCCCACTTAGTAGGAGATACAGAATTACCGTTAAAGAACCTCCGATTGAACAGATGAGAGTAAGATTTTTAGTAGATTTTACAGACACAACATCTGATAACCGCTGGGAAGCACTCAAAAATTCAGAAACTGGCCCAGGGGGAGGGCATTACCGCGATGCTGCACTAATACCAGTCCTGCCGAATTATACATCGCTCGACAACTATTACCGTCCTCGGGAACTCGGTTATCGTCAACTTCCTCTCTACGCCAACCCAGCCTATTCGCCATCCGCGACAGATGGCGCAACCAACCAAAGATCGGAAGCGAACAGGTTCGCCACACACTACCCTTTCACTAGTGCTACCCAGGCTGAGCAGGCAATGATTCTCAATCATGACGAAGACATCAGATTTACGGGCGATGCATTCGGACAGTTATCTTTTCGAGATCTTGCATTTTCTAATGCTAATAGATCCATCCGTATGTCTGTTCATATGTTTAGAATAACGGGCGACAGCGGCAACACTGGGAACAGCCGCGCTGCCATTTATGTAGGTACTGTTGGATGGTCTGTTGACAGTAGTGGCACGATATATCACGGACTCGCGACATCGATTTCTGCAGGTTATCGAGCAGTGGAATTAGCGTTAAAAGATCGTACAGTCAGTACTGCGTGGAACAGTACTGATATAATGAAAGTTCCAAAAAATAATGCTGTTATTTGTTCAATACATTTTGCAAAGGATGACTGGGTCGATGTGATACCAAATGCTGGTAGATGTTATTGTGACATATTACTTCCATACTATCGTTTAGGTAATCAATACTAAATAAAAATTAAGAATTACATTATGATATACTCATTCTATAAGGAGACATTATGAAGGACCAGTTCTGGGGAGATGCTGAAAAGCAAGAACCCCCAAAGAAAACTATATTTGATACACACGGCGAAAAGATAAATGCAAACAACGACGATTATAACACAGTCGATACACAAGACAATAAGATCTTCTTTTACTCTGGTGTATCAAGACCAAAAGTACTTAAACTAAACAGAGCGATTGACACACTCAACACAACATCTGCGATGAGAAAAGCATCTCACGGTATTGATATTCCGATCAGGATTCATATCAACAGTTACGGTGGATCAGTGTTTGCTGGACTTGCTGCTGTAGATTATATCAAGACGTCAACAGCAGAGGTTCATACGATTATAGATGGATGCGCTGCATCTGCTGCTACTTTAATGTCTGTAGTCGCAGATAAAAGATTTATGCACAGAAATGCTTGTATGCTTATCCATCAATTGTCTGGTGCCATGTGGGGTAAATTTGCAGCAATGAAGGATGACATGCAAAATTCTGAGATGTTGATGGAGAAGATTAAAAAGATCTACAGAGAACATACAAGAATTCCAGAAGATGTACTAGATAATATCCTTGAGCACGATCTATGGTGGGAAGCAGAGAAGTGTCTTGAGTATGGACTTATTGACGCGATAATCTAATGCCAATATATCAATATGAATGTCGACACTGTGGGTACGAGGTAGAAGAAATATTATCATTTTCCAACTCAGAAAAATATTTACAAACAGTGTGCCCAAGATGTTTAACTAAATCTTTCAAGAAAAAAGTTAACAGCACCTCATTCAAATTAAAAGGCAAAGGATGGTACAAAGATGGATACAACTGAAAAACCAAAAAGAAGACGAAGAGGTCGCCCTCGCAAGAAACCTGTAGAGGTCAAAAAAGAAGTTAAACAAGAACTAAACGAAGAGCAGGTTATGCTTCTTCTTACAAACTACTTAAAGGGCGTAGAGGGGATTAAGATAGATTGGGATTCCGTTAGGAAAATTCACCCAAATAAGTACATATATCAAGTGATAGTGGACAAATTGAGTGTTAAATTTCTAACAAAACTTCAAGAGATCCCTCTTGTGAAAGATGTGTTTTTCTTTTCGAAAGTAGGGACAGGGGCCCACGGAATTAATCTGCTTTTCAAAGTTCACATTGTATTTGAAACGTTATAGGATTTATTATGAAGAGATACGAAAATAGAATTCAAAAATTGAAGATCGAAATTGAGCAACTAGAGTTCAAGATTGCAAAAGCAGTGAATGCTGGACGACCAGCGTTAGCAAAAAGACTAGGTCTTATGTTGGATCGAGAAAATAAAAAATTAGAGAGATGGTTGGGAGTATAAGTTTCTTTGCAAATACTCCCTTAGAGATTCATACCTTATTGCGATTGTTAGGTGATTAAAATTAACATTAGCGGCAAATATCAACCCTATCAACTCACCCTTTGAGTTTAGTACAGGAGACCCTGAACTTCCACCAGTTGCAGGAATTGTTAACAAGTCGTGATGCTTATTAGAGAGAGGACCGCTGTAGTGTCCAGATAAGACAGGTACTGTTGGCGGATAGAAAAACCCTGTGGGCGCTGCAACATTGTACACTGGGTCTCCAACATTTGGGCCTTTGAATGCCACATGTAGTCTTGGCATATCTATAATACCATCACTTTCCAGTATGCAAAGATCTAGTTCGTTTCCGTTCACATATTCTTGTGCTATATTTTTGACTGTCACATTGTAAAAGTCATTTTTTATATTTTGTATTTTAAATTGCATATCCACAGACGTTACATATGGTTTCAGTTGATCATCGACTTCCGCATCGCACACATGTCCAGCAGTTAAAATAAACGTTTTTGAATTCTTGTGAAATACCACTGACCCTGATCCAACGGAGTAGAAGTTTTCTGACCTGCACTCGGATACTTTCTCAGTACTCTCGGAACAACTGTGTATCGTCATTTTTGTGTGAACCTTGACAAAAGACTGGGTCGGAAACCTGCTATAGTTCGAAGATACGCAAGAATTTAGTAATAAAATACTAAGAAATAAAAATAAAAATTTAATAGTTTTCAACTTTTCCACTATACTAAGTATATCAAAAAACAATTATTTTTTTAAAAGGGAGAATATCGTGGTAGAAGTAATCGTATTTATGGGTGCAATGTTGTGCATTGACGTAAACGAGCAGTTAGTTTGTCAAAACGCTACTGTGGCAAAGAATAATAAAACAACTTTCGCAAGAACAGTTACGGATTGGCAAAAAATACCCTCAGAAACTATTTATAATATAGAAGAAGAGGTGAAAATTGAACAAAAAAATACTAGTCCTAGACACTAATGTACTTTTAACTGACAGTAATTGTATCTTTAGTTTGAATGATGGAGATATCGCAATTCCGTTAAAAGTACTGGATGAGATAGATAAGCACAAAAAAAGACAAGATTCTGTAGGCGTACACGCCAGAAGCATCATAAGAAAACTTGACGAACTTAGAGAGCAGGGGAACCTGTTCGAGGGCGTGCCGCTAGACAACGGTAACTTGTTTGTAAAGGGTTTCGATCCATTTAAATTACCAGACGATTTAGATATTGAAAACCCAGATAACCAAATTATTGCAACCGCATTAAGTCTTATTGAGGAAAATAAGGAATCTACTGTAACGTTGATATCGAGAGATATCAATATGCGAGTGAAGTGTGACGCACTTGGCATTGAATGCGCTGACTATTCTAGCGATCAAGTTATTGATGATATAGATGTCTTGTATGCTGGTATCACGGAACATCTTGTTGATGACCAAACAATAGACTCTATTTACAAAGACGAAGCGGTCTTTTTAGACGAAGATGAGATCAGCGTGGAACCAAACCAATTTGTCATGATGATTAGTAATTCAAATGACAAGAAAACTGCATTGGTTAGATTCCTAAATTACAACTCACCTCTCAAGAAGATAGATTCATATAAAAAAGGCATTTGGGGCGTTAGACCTAAGAACAAAGAACAGAACTTTGCACTAGACCTATTAATGAATCCAGACATCCCACTTGTTACTATAATTGGTAAAGCGGGATCTGGAAAGACATTGTTGGCCCTCGCCGCAGGATTACAGCAGTGTTTTGGCGCAACAGCCAATGATTGCAACTATTCCAGAGTTATCGTAACAAAACCAGTAGAACCAGTAGGTAAGGACATAGGATTTCTACCAGGATCCATGGAAGAGAAGATGCTGCCCTGGTTGGCACCAATACAAGATAATTTAAAAAATCTAATGGGCAATGATAAAATTACATTAGACATGTATATTGATGAAGGCAAGATAGAGATTGAGGCAATGACTTTTATACGCGGCCGCTCGATAGCAAATGCATTTATCATAATTGACGAAGCGCAAAATATGACAAAACACGAAATTAAAACCGTTTTAACTCGTGTCGGCGAAGGCACAAAGATCGTGTTAACTGGAGACATAGAGCAAATCGACAATGTCTATTTGGATGAGACAACGAATGGTCTTACCTATGTGATTGACAGATTTAAAGAACAAAGTAGTTCAGGTCATATCACACTTGTAAAGGGCGAAAGATCCAAAATTGCCACACTAGCATCGAAATTATTGTGAGGATAAAATGAACTTAGAAAAAGATATTAGCAAACAATTAACAACACTGGACAATACAGTAGACAGTGACAACGAATTGAAAGAATATATAATCAACTACGTCGGAAAGAAACTAGAACCAGAAGACGATCAGGTCTCAGTTGGTATGATCATTGACGTACTAGCGGACGACTTTCCACAACTCGTATTGTGCCTGTCGGAAGAGAATTGGATCAGGGGGTATCAGCAGGCACTATGTGATGTTGAGGAAGGAGAAAAACTCTACAATGAGGAATTATCTAAAGTCGAAGAACAAAATTAACGAGACTAATTTTTTAACATTATCAGGAATAAGTGTAATCATAAAAGATCCTGTTGACTTTGACTTAAACACTGAGGATTTCAAAGAAACATTAAAAGGACTACCAGATCATTTTTTGAGCGATGTTGATTATATAATTTTTGGCAAATTTGATTTTCTTAAGAAGAATGGATATAACGCTGCTTATAATGATGGTGCGATATATGTCAACAGCATACAGGGTAACAATGAGGATGTTTATGACGACATTGTTCATGAAATCGGTCACTCCGTTGAAGAGAGATACAAGGATTTTATATATTCCGATATGACCATAGAGAATGAGTTTTTGAGAAAAAGAAAGATGTTCCAAAGAGAACTGCAGATATCTGGAATAAATGTCTCAGATTCAAAAATGTTAAATTCGGATCATGATCGTGAGTTGGATGAATATTTTTCAAATGTCATAGGATATCCTAGAATGACTGTGATGACTCAGGGTATTTTTTACAGTCCTTATGGTGCCACCTCGTTAAGAGAATACTTTGCAAATGGATTTGAGGCATATTTTTATCATAGGGATTTTTATTTAAAGAAAGTTAGTCCTGTATTGTATAATAAACTAGAGAGATTGGAAATAGGAGAACAAAATGGATATTAAATTTAGAAAAGAGGGAGAGAATCTGATTGTAGACGTTCAGTTATCTCAACGTCGCACGCCCAATGACCCACACACCAGAGTTGGGTCAAAAGAAGTGCTTGACATGATGAAAGAAAACGGTTACAATGTTGGTGAGTATAGTATGGAAAAGGATTCTTATTGTAGCACTGAGGGAAAGAATCCCTCACTGTCTTCAACTTGGGTTTTTATTAGAAAGGTAGCAGATGAACGTTCGACTCAAAGTGTTAAACGCAGCAGGACAGCAAGACGCAAGTCAACAACGAATAAAGAAAATAAGTTACTCGGAACTAAAGATATGGGCGGAGTGCAGTCATAAGCACAAACTTATTTATCTAGACAAAATCAAGATGTTCCAAGGTAATGAATACACTGCTTTTGGAACTGCGCTGCATCATGTTAACGAGGTTATAGTAGTTGATAATGATAAGGTCGCAAGAGCGAAGTTGATCTTCCAAAAGAAATTTTTAGAAGAACTGACAGCGATATCAAAGACTCATACCCTCAACAAGAAACTTGTAAATGATATGAGAATTCAGGGTGACAATATCGTAGAATTTGTTCTACCCGCACTTACCGAATACTTTGGAAAATATGAAGTTGTTTCTGTAGAGGAACCTATTTACGAACCAATAACTCATTTTGATACTGAATACAAGTTTAAGGGATTTATTGACCTAGTCCTAAAGACACCTGATAACAAGTATCATGTGATTGACTGGAAAACTTGCTCTTGGGGGTGGGATATGAAGAAAAGATCAGACAGATTAGTCACTTATCAGTTAACTTTATATAAAAACTTCTATTCTATGAAGTATAATATTGATGTAGACGACGTTGAAACCCACTTTGCTTTACTTAAGCGAACATCCAAGAAGGACAAGGTGGAGATTTTTCGTGTAACTAGTGGCGCAAGGAAGATGAAAAGTGCACTTGAACTCTTGCAACAGGCAATCAAGAACATCGATTCTGGCGTCAGTATTAAAAACAGGATGTCGTGTAAATACTGTGAATTTTATAAAACAGAGCATTGTAGGTGATAGATGAAAAAAATAAAAGTATTTTGTTTAGCGGATAGTCCGCTCGCTCCGTCTGGAGTGGGTACGCAAACAAGATATATGATAGAGGGACTACTACAGACAGGTAAATTTGAATTTGTCTGCTTCGGCGGCGCGATCAAGCACCCAGATTATAAACCAATCAGAACAGAAGAATATGGAGACGACTGGATTATTTATCCCGTCGATGGGTATGGCACCCAGGAGCAGGTCCGCGCCTTACTGAAGGCACAGAAACCTGATATTGTTTGGATTATGACAGATCCTAGATTTTGGGGATGGTTGTGGAAAATTGATAATGAAATTAGATCGGTCGCACCTCTTGTTTATTATCATGTTTGGGATAACTTACCCTATCCGACATTCAATCGAAAATGGTATCTGTCTAATGATGTTGTTGCGTCGATTAGTAAAGTCACAGATGACATAGTTAGAAACGTGGCACCTGAAGTTGAAATACGACACATGCCACACGCAGTAAACGATACTTTGTTTTGTAAGATCAATGATAGGAAGTTGGTAGAAGACTTTAAAAAAGACAATCAACTTGGCGTAGACTCCGAGGGTAACAAAAGATTTACTTTCTTTTGGAACAATCGAAACGCAAGAAGAAAACAATCTGGGTCTTTAATGTTTTGGTTTAATGATTTTCTCGACCGCGTCGGTCGGGACAAAGCAACTCTGATTATGCACACGGAACCAAAAGATCCAAACGGTCAGGACCTGGATGCAATCAGGGAGAAATTGGGATTCGACGACGATCAATTTAAACTATCCACGAACAAATTATCAATACAGCAATTATCAGTATTGTACAATTCCGTTGACTGTACATTGAACATTTCTGACGCAGAAGGTTTCGGACTTGCTACTCTTGAGTCTTTAGCAACAGAGACGCCGATTATTGTTAATATGACAGGTGGACTACAGGAGCAAGTCACAGACGGCGAGAACTGGTTTGGTTTTGGTATAGAACCTTGTTCAAAGGCAATAATCGGATCTCAAGAAGTGCCGTGGATTTATGAAGATCGTATTTCAGGTAAGGATCTTGTTGATGCAATGGTTAAGATGTATGAATTGAGCGATGAAGAGCGCTCAGAGATGGGACGTCTTGGTAGAAAACATGTCATGGACAATTACAGCATGGAGAAGTACGTCTCTGGTTGGGAAAACCTTCTAGAGTCTGTCCACCAGAGATTAGGTTCTTGGGACACGATGACAAGAAAGCAATGGAGTTTACAGAAAGTATTATGAGTAGAGTTAAGGTATTAATCGAAGGACCAGCACTAACCAGGTCTGGTTATGGAGTTCACGCAAGGTTGGTCTTAGAATCATTAAGACCTCGTGAAGATAATCTAGATATATACGTAAACCCATTAAACTGGGGTTCGACAGGATGGTTGTTGGATAATGAAAAAGAATCTAAGTGGATCCATGGGTTAGTTGAAAAGTTCCAGTCACTATCAGAAGACCAGCAAAATTTCGATGTACACATTCATATAGGTATACCAAACGAGTTCAAAAGAAAGGCACCTTATGCTGTTTGCGTGACAGCGGGAATTGAAGCAACCAAGGTGTCTCCATCTTGGATACAGAAATCATATGACATGGACAAGATCATTGTACCTAGTAATTTTTCAAAATGGGTCTTTGAGAATACCTTTTATGATGGACAAAGTACAGAAACTAAAGAAAAGATGAGAGTTGGATGCGGCGCACCAGTAGAAGTTGTTAGTTATCCTGTTAGAGAGTACGAATCTGTTGAAATCGAACTTGACCTGAAGGATGACTTTAATTTTCTATGTATTGCTCAGTGGGGAACAAGAAAAAATCTTGAAAACACCATTAGATGGTTTATGGACGAATTTCAAGAAAAGGAAGTTGGACTTGTTGTGAAAACCAACTTTTCCAAAAACTCAACTCCAGATCGAGAAGATTGTATAGAAAGATTGAATATACTCTTGGATGGAAAAAAAGACTCTAAATGTTCCGTGTATTTGTTGCACGGAGAGATGTCAAATGAAGAAATAAACCAAGTATACAAACATCCAAAAATAAAAGCAATTATATCCACAACGCATGGTGAAGGATTTGGATTGCCTCTTTTCGAAGCAGCCTATAACAGTCTTCCAGTCGTCGCACCAGGTTGGTCTGGTCATATGGATTTCTTATACGCCCCTGTAAAAGATAAAAAGACCAAAAAAGTGAAAAACAAACCACTCTTTGCCAAAGTCGATTATTCTTTGAAGCACATACAGAAAGAAGCAGTATGGGGAGATATCCTTGTTAAGGATGCGATGTGGTGCTTCCCTAGTGAAAGAGACTTCAAGGCAAAAATCAAAAAAGTCTATAACCAACACGGTATGTACAAGTCTTGGGCGGAACAACTATCATCACACTTGAGGGTAGAACTTTCATTACCAAAAGTTTTGGACAAAATGTTAAAGACTCTAATTCCAGAAAAGTGGTTAACAAAACCAGAATTTATATTTGTAAATGACATGTTTGTGGAGGACTATGTCGGCGGCGCAGAGTTGAGTTTGGAAACCCTAATAGAGACCTGTGATTCCAGCAAAGTTGTCAAGGTTAGGACTGCAGAATTGTCCGAGTTCCTTATTGACAACAACAAGGACGCAAAGTGGGTTTTTGGGAACATCTCGAATGCAAGTAACGATATTCTTAATGTTATTTCCTCGTCTTCAATTTCCTACTCTTTTGTGGAGTTCGATTATAAGTTTTGCAAGCACAGAAATCCAGCACTTTATGAAATGGTGGAAGGGACCTCTTGTGATTATAAGAACACTGATCGTGGCCAAGTCTTGACTGATTTTGTCAATTCCGCAAGTTCTGTATTCTTTATGTCTGAAAATCAAATGAAAATTCACAAGGATAGTTTACCAGGAATTAAGAATGATAACTTGTTTGTATTGTCTTCGCTGTTCAATGAGGATTTTTTTAATTTTGTAGGACACATCAGGCAGAATGCGAAGAACAAAAACAACAAATGGGTTGTTCTTGGGTCACGAAGTTGGGTAAAGGGACTCAATGAGACTGAGGCACACTGCAAGGAAAATGATTACGACTACGAGGTTCTATGGAATTTACCATATCAGCAATTCTTGGAAAAGATGGCGGAATCAAAGGGACTTTGCTTTAAACCAACTGGGATGGACACCTGCCCCAGGATGGTTATTGAGGCAAAACTTTTAGATTGTGAACTGGATATGAATGATAAGGTGCAGCACTATGAAGAGGAGTGGTTTAACAAAACGTATGAAGAGATCGTAGACTATCTCAAGTCCAGACCTGCCTTCTTTTGGGACAATAGTTTTGCATGAAAAACCACTTCACAATAGTGATTCCAGCGTATAATTGTGAGGACTGGGTAGATTGGAATTTAAATTCCGCACTGCGACAGGAATACGAAAATTACGACATTGTATACGTCGATGACTGTTCGACTGATGGTACTTTTCAGCGCGCTAGTAGTATACTAGAGGAGTCTGAAAAGAAATTCACAATAATCTCAAACAACAGGAATCGAAAGGCGCTATACAATTTATATACACAAATACACGATGCTAAGGATGGAACAATCATTGTAACCTTGGACGGCGATGATGCCCTTGCTGGTACAAATGTTTTGAACATTTTAAACGAGTTTTATAAAGATCCCAACTGCTGGATGACTGTTGGATCGTATGTGCAAAACGACAACTACATGGTTGTATCTCCATCAGTAACAGAGGATTATTGGAATCAAAATATAAGAAAAGCACCTTGGTCATTTTCGCACTTGCGTACGTTTAGAAAAGAATTGTTTTGCAAGATAGGTGAGAAAGACTTAAAGGATTTGGATGATAGGTTTTATCAATGCACCTTCGATAGAGCAATGATGTATCCGATGGTTGAAATGTCGGGAAAGGATAGGGTAAAGTTGGTCAGTGATATTCTTTATATTTACAATAGAAAGAATCCTATATCTGTAGATAGAGTCCATCGCTATGATCAGTTGAGAATAGAAAATCAAATCTCACAAAAGAGTCCATACAAAAGAATAGAGACACTATGAATATATTTCTTGACAATGTAAATCTTCACTCTACTAGTGGACCGAATCATTTTGCGTCAAAATTAAAAAAGTATATGGAAAGACAAGGAGACACATTTGTCTTTTCGAAAGATTTTGACGCACAGTTGTCCTTTATATCCGCAGTCAGCAACTTGGCACCTATGTACCAGAGATTGGACGGCATATATTTTAATAGTGAGCAAGATTTTAAAAAAATGAACAAACCAATCCAAGACACTTACAGACAAGCAAGGGGTGTCGTGTTTCAGTCAGAGTTTAATAGGGATCTGACTTTTAAGTATTTTGGTGAGCATGACAACTATAGAGTTATTCACAACGGTGCGGACCTGGAATTTGTAAATTCCATACCCACACTGGAAAACTCTGATATCGATAGATACGAGAAGGTCTGGTGTTGTGCTTCATCTTGGCGTCCACATAAGAGACTTGATGAAAATATTAAGTACTTTCTGGAACACTCGACACAAAAGGACTGCATGATAGTGGCGGGACACGTTCCAGATCCCATTCCGTATGATAGGGTATTTTATGTTGGAAATTTGGATATACAGACTTTGATGTCCCTCTACAAGCGTAGCGATTATTTTGTGCATCTCGCTTTCCTTGATCACTGCCCGAATGTGGTGGTAGACGCAGTTGCCTGCGGGTGTAAGATTGTTTGCTCTTCCACGGGGGGGACGAAAGAAGTCGCAATAGGTGCCACAATTATAGAAGAAGGCGAGTGGGATTTTTCCCCGCTAAAGTTGTATGATCCGCCAAGTATGGATTTTACAAGATTTAGAGACAATAAATGTGATGCAAATATAGATATGTCTTATGTTGCATCTAAATACAGCAAGTTTTTAGGAGAACAAAATGAAGAAGGTTGATGTTATAGAATTTTTTGAGAGAACTGGGTACGATTGGAAGAAGGACTTAAACAAGTTATCTACGATTTGCCATTTCACGAAGACAAGGGATAATCCGAACAAGAACGAGGGAGAGATGTCTTTCGGCGCAGAGCAGTGCTTTTTTATAAAAGCGGTTGCCAACAGTATTGGGGCAACTAATTTTTTTGAGATAGGCACAGGTCGCGGAACTGCCTGCTATGCTGTCGCATTGGAGGAGTCCATAGAAGAAGTTGTGACTGTTGATATCATATCTCACTTTCAAAAAAAGAATGAAGCAATTGGTTATAGAGCAGCAGTGGTGTCTAATCATGATTTGTATGAAATGATACCATTTGAGGAAAAGGAAAAAATTAAATTCAAACACACCTCAGAGGTTCCATTTTTTATTGATGAGATGGAAGGTGAGTTTGATCTCGCGTTTATTGATGGAAATCATACCGATAAGTTGATTATTGAAAATGATTTTAACATCTGTAATAAACTAGTAAGAGACGGAGGAGTGATTTTGTTTGATGACTACCATCCAGAGAAGTTTGCAGTGAAAGAAGTGGCGGATAAAGTCTTGAAGGAAAATCCTGACTTTAAGTCAGAGTTAGTTTGTTTTCACGGTCATTTATTTGACGAAGAAAGAAAAGTAGAAAATTATGGAATATTGGTGGTAACAAAATGAAAGTATATATGAATAACCCAAATGAGAATTGGGCAACGGATAGAATAAGAGCAGATTGGTATAAACAAAAACCTGAAATTTCAACAGAAAATCCAGAAGAGGCGGACATTATTTGGATTGCAGCACCATGGCAATGGTTAGCACTAGGAGAGGAATTGCTGTCTAGTAAGAAAGTTTTGTGCACAATTCACCACCTTGTGCCTTCTAAGTTTAATGGTCAACCTTATGCTGAATTTGTGGCAAGAGATAGATTTGTTGATGCGTATCACGTTCCGAATAAATACACTGCACAATTTGTCTCTAGATTTACTAATAAACCAATTCACATTATAGGGTATTGGATTGATTTTGACTCTTGGCAACCTCTTGATAAGTCCGCAGCAAGAACTGCCTTGGGTATTGAGGAGGATAAGTTCGTTATAGGATCATTTCAAAGAGACACAGAGGGGAGTGATCTTGTTTCACCAAAACTAGAAAAAGGGCCTGACCTGTTTTGTGATTACGTAGAAGTATATGCAA
>Ga0209232_1000834_pt1 | contig 17779 bp, 36 predicted proteins | sample ETNvirenome_2_60_FD_184066 | JGI IMG/M metagenome (GOLD analysis project Ga0209232, IMG submission 184066) | Marine viral communities from the Pacific Ocean - ETNP_2_60 (SPAdes) (version 2) | ecosystem: Environmental > Aquatic > Marine > Oceanic | place: Pacific Ocean | collected 2013-06-22
ATATAAATCCATTGTCCATAATAAATTTACTAGAAGTATCTATCCATTTCTTTAATTTATGAAACTGTCTAAAATAATCATCAATGACTTCTTGTGCTTGTTGTTTACTGAAATAACTTCCAGAATCTCCAGACACTTGTTGAGAAATTTTAGCTGGGCCAGCTCCATACATAATACCAAATGTAACAGCTTTTGCAGCTTGTCTTTCTGTTGCATAGTGTTCTGCAACTTCATCGGCTTCACAAGGAAGTGAAAATACTAACTTAGCAATATTACTATGAAAGTTTCCGCCCTCTCTAAATATATTCATTAAGTTTTCATCTTTTGCTAATACAGCTGCAACATATACTTCTGCTGTTGTTAAGTCCATTGCAACAATCTTGTTGCCTTCTTTCGCTTTGATACAACCTTTGACAATAGGATTGTCTCTAGGTATTTGTTGCATATTCATTTTACCACTAGAAGATAGACGACCTGATGTTGTGCCATGCAGATTGAAACCTGTACGCAGTCTATCATCTCTATCTAGTTGTGGTAATATTTTATCCAAATAAGTATTCTTAATTTTTGACTTTTGTCTTATGTTAAGAATATGCTTTGGTATTTCATGTTGTTCTGCTAGTTGTTTTAGTACTTCTGCATCTGTTGAGTCTGCACCTGTACCTGTCTTTTTGCCTGTTGGTTTTAGTCCGACAAAATCAAACAGCAACTGTCTTAGCTGTACTGTGCTGTTTGGATTAAATTGTTTTTGCATTACTTGTTCAAATTTTTCTACTGCTTCGAACTCGTATAGCTCATTTACTGCTTTGTCAATATCTGCTTGCATCAAATCTCTACCCTTTTCTAGTCTTTCTCTATCAAAAGGTACTCCATTATCTTGTATGTCTGTTAGAAAACGACAGCCAGGTATAAGTATATTTTCATATACTGACCATAACTTTGCATTTTTCTTTACTGCAGGATATAATTTTTCAAATACTAGTAGAGTTACTACTGCGTCCATTGCAGCATATGTTTTCATTACATTAAAAGGAATACTATCCCAAGCAAACTCTGCTTTAAGTATTCCCTGTGATTTTCTATATCCATCAATCCAATCGTGCATTGGTTTTTCATAATCACCATAAGGTGTATACTTCATGGCAAGTTGTTTTAATCCGTGTGTACCTGGCTGTTCTTCTAAGCAATAGTGAAGAAGCATGGTATCTTCAAAGTGTGGAAACTTGAAGTTGAAATGATACTCAAAGAAAGCTAAGTCAAACTTAGCATTATGAAATACTACTATCTTAGTATTAAATATTTCTTGCATTATTTCTTCAATATCTGGCGTAATAACATCAGTTAGTATATAAGCACCCATATCCTTCTTATAAGATAGACTAAATCCAATCATATATCCATCTCTTGGATATAGTCCTGTTGTCTCTGAGTCGAGTGCTATAAACTTGTTTGGGTGGTCTAGTGCTTCTTGCAAAAATTTTCTTGCTTCTTCTTCATTATCTATACCCAAAGCTTGTTCTTCTGTTACTTGTGCTACTACCAAGTCTCCACTAATAAATTCTTGTATGTTCTTTTTGCTCTCGTCCCATAAAGGTTTAGCTTCAGGTTTAAACGAAAGCATAGCAGGATTGATTACAGGAAGAAACTTGTCATCTACACATCTACCACTATATTCTGTGATAGAATTTACACTTGTGTAATACTTTAAGGCTTCTGAACCAACAAGTACTACCCAAGTGTAATCATCAAGGTTAATCTCTATATCTACGTCTGCTTTTAAAATCTTTTTCTTTCTAGCGTCTGAACACAGGGCATACCTGTCAAACTCAAACGCATTATCAAAGCGATCTGCCCAATCAGTTCTGGACATCTTTGATTCAATTATTGCTACTTTGTTTTCATTTTTCATTTTTATATTATACCAAATTTTAAACGCTGTGTCAAGTATTATTTTTAGTTCGTGTGTCAAACCCAGCTTTTCTAATAAATTGATTATCTCTAGGAGATACAAATTTTAAATTATCTACATGAGCGTTTAGTTTATTATCATCTATATGGTCTATGTGAAAATAAGGTCTCATTGCATTTTTTACTTCTATTGGGAAATCGTCCCACCAAGGTTCTAAATCTTCAGGACACTTAGCTGTTCCCAACCAAGCATCTGCTACTAGTATGTGTAATTTTACTGTTCTTCCTATTGTTTGTCCTCTAAAGTTTCCAGCAAGTTCATCTACATAAGATAATTTATCTACTGGTAGTGATAACTTAACTGCAGGATATTTTGCACCCTTATTACCTACTGATGTCCAACTTAAGAGTCTACCATCTTTACATACCTTATAGCTCATTACAAGCCCATCTTTAGATATTGTATACTGTGGTATTTCTTCTCCTTGATATACTAAGGGTCTGAATTCTTGACCATTTAGTTCTGGTCTTGCGTCTTTTATTGCTTGTGTTTCTGCTGATTGTGGTGAATTAGCCATATAATCTATCCCTAAGGCTGCTAACCTTTGCTTGTGCGAGTCCGCCTGGGTCCATGTTTTGTCCTAGATTAATGTTTCTAGGTATGAGCCCTACTTTCTCTGCCATTATTTTTAAATCTTCTGCAGCGTCTTGTCCTGCATTATCGCCATCAAACATTATATCTACTCCTGCGATATTTTGCATTTTGAGTATTGATAGCTTCTCTATATCTATGTTCTTTGTTCCGAAACAACAGATTGCATTTTTCAATCCTTTGTCCCATAAATTTACCATGTCAAATATACCCTCTACTAATATTACTTTGCCTTTTATAGGTTTTACATTAGAAGGATACAGTGGTAGCTTAGCTTGTGGAGGGTATATGAGATACTTAGGTATCTCGGTCATGGTCATATGTCGACCATTGAAAGCTACCACCTTTCCTGTTATGTCACGAATCGGAAAGACTATTCGTCCGTTATATTGCGAATCGTGGTGCATAAAAGCATCGAAATGCTTGTATGTTTCTGGTTGTATTCCCCTCCAGTTTCCTTTATAAGGTTGAAAACCTTTGGGGAACTCAAAACCTACGCTTGCAGAGCGTTTTTCTTCTATAGAGGTTTTCAACTTTTGTCTCTTTATCTCTAAGAAGTTTGCTGCTGCACCAAAGTGAGTAAACAAATTACCCTTAAAACCACAAGAAAAGCAATTAAATATACCTGTGATACTATCAATACGCATACTTGGATTGCTATCCTCGTGGTCAGGGTTGAGGCATTTGACAACATAGTCTTGACCTGAGACTTTGAAGTCAATGCGTTTCTCTTGTAATAGCTCGTCTACTTTCATTAATTGTCAATCATCGCCAGTAGAATCACTATTATTATCGAAAATATGATTTCTACTATCATTTCTTTCCCACTTTAGTTGTTCACCGATATCTTCATATTCGGTCATTTTCATTCCATCTTTATCTTTTGTATATTTATAATGAAGTGATTTGAATACTACTTCTTGCATTTGAAACCAAATAGCAATAGCTTTACTTCTAAACTCTTCATCAGGCCAAAGATAAAAACAATTCCACCAATCCTCTAAAAATCTGTGAACAATTACATCACAGTTAAAGTCTGGATTAGCTATCTTTATTTCTGCTACTGCTCGTAGTCTTTGACTACCAGCAAGCGGATACCATTGTTTCATACAAAGGAGAGGATTTTGTATTCCTGTTCCTTCAATACTATACATTAGTTTTTCATTCAATGGTACTTCCATTATATTTTCTGAAACTTGTGGTTGACTTAATAAAAAGTCAGTAGTAACTTTTCTAACTTCATAGTCAGGTACAGCTACTAGATTAGCAGATTTTTTGCCTATTCTATCACTAGCCATTGAAGTCCGCCATTGCTCTGTAGAAACTATCTAATAATGTTGTTCTTGGTTGTTGTTCACCGAGCCATAACACTTCTCCTGTTTCTATTATTTCTCTTTTAATACGTCCATCATTGAATCGTGTATCTATTACTCTTCCGTCTTGCCTGTCTGTATACCACACAGTAGTAGTATTAGAATCAAATCCATGCATATCTTTTACTTTATTACCCCAAGCTTCTGCAGCTAATTTATCTCTAACTGCTTCTACTCTATCATTATACTGAGTCATGTATGTCTTCTCCTGTAGATAGGCTATCTTTTAATGCATCTCTATCCTTTGGATTCATTGTAGACTGGGGGCCTATCTTTAATGTTTCCCAATCCATGACGCTTGTAAACCCTTCCATTTTTGCACTACGCATTTTTGTACAATTGAATGTGATGCACTCGTCTTCTGGTGACCATGTTTCAATAGTAAAAGCCGCATCAGCAGCATCTAAAATACCTTTTGCAAATCTAGCCTCTCCTGTATTGTCTGTCTGATAAGGAGAGAATACTGGCACTTCATATTCTTGTGCCATACTTTTCAAAGTCTTACTGACTTCTATTTGTTCCGTCCAGTCATACTGTCCTGAACGACTTGGTGCATTATGTCTTTTAACTTGGTTTAGATAATCAACTATAATTACACCATAATCTCTTTGAGCCACTCTACTCTCTAGCTCTTGTCTAATCTTTGCTAGACTGAGTACAGGGTCATATACTACATCAAGTTGTCTGTCATTATTTAGAGGTAGTGTCTGTAATTTTTTGTGGAACCCGTCAAAATCTTTATTATCATAGTATTCTGGTAATAATTCTTGTCCACCTTCAAATCTGCTTGCCCACCATTCTCCCACACGATTCCACTCAGTAGTTGTCAAGTTACGCGTTGCTAATCGGGATATTGGTATTCGTGCACCAAGAGCACACATTCTTTGCAGAATAGAACGACTGTCCATTTCTATCGTAAAATAGATACTACTTCTTCCTTGATTATAAACATTATTTGCAATATTTACACAAGTTAAAGATTTACCAGCACCTCTTCGTCCGCCAACTAATACTAAATCTCTTGGAGAGAACTTCATTTGCTGGTCATAATCATCATTCAAACCTAGAGGTAAAAACTTTTTAAGGTCTTTTTCAGATTCAAATAATGCGATAGTCTGCATATTTTCTTCGGGTGGTTTTAAATCAACACGGTCTCCTATATCTAATACGATATTCTGTAGAGCTTCTACATTCTCCTCAGCATTAGATATAGCGACAGTCTTGTCTATAAATGTGTCCAATTCATCTAGTATTTCTACTTGGGTATACTCATTTTTTAGATATTCTAGTAATACCCACGCATCAACCTCGACTTCTACTGCCTCGATTGCAAATACTTTTTCTTGGAGTTTTCTATCACGAATGGATAGTTTTAAGTCTTCAAAGGTAGGTAGAGCATTGAAATTTTTAATATGACTATCAATCACTTTATAAAGCGATTGATATTCTGCAGATAAATAGTTTTCTCTTAGGTTGCCCCAAGATTCAAAATCTTCCTGCGTAATTATTTGCTTCAGTAAAGCTGAAGTTAAATTCAATGTCTACCCTCCCAGATATAAGAGAGCAGGGGATAATTCCCCTGCTCGAATGATTTAGAAAAAATTAGCTAGAAGCTTTTTCTTTTCTAGCAGCGCCATCGTAATCAGCACAAGTTAAACCTCTACGGGTTAACATTGTTTTGACACCTCTTACGGTTTTGCCAATTTCATCAGCGATATCTTCGACATTCATGTTTTCGATATCATTGACTTCTGCTAAAGGATCAGCTTTAGATGAACCTTTAGTTTCTTTTTGCTTAGGTATAGCGTTAATATCGCCACTTCTAAGTAAGCTAAGAGCTTTACCTCTGATAGAATTAACAGATTTACCTAGGGCTTCTGCAATTTCTTCTACAAAAGACCCATCGTTTACCATTTGTGTAAATGTTGCTTCTTCTTCGGGAGAGTAAGTTCTAACAGATTCAGGCTTCTCAGCTGGTTTTACATGGGAAGTAAGTTCCATAGAGAGGATTTTCCCTTGTATTGATTTTGCAGAAAAGTGTCCACCTTCAAAAGATGAAGCAATGTCTGCGTATGTGTACTGACCACTATTGTCAGTTACGAATGCTTGTAAAGTAGCTTCTTGCTCGTCAGTAAAAGTTCTGTTAGAAACTGAACTTGCAAGTTCTACATCATATCCCATTTTTCTTAGCTTTGAAGATACACTTCTTGTAGAAGTTTCTAAATCTTCGGCAGCTTCAGCTACCATAGCTTGAGAAATAGGGCTTGTGTCACCGACAAAAGATACAAGCTGTTCTGTTCTTTCGTCTGTCCATTTTGGTAATGCCATTTTTTGTCCTATATTATTTCTTTTAAGTTTGTTATTATTTTAACACCCCTGTCTTGGGCTGCTCGTGTTTTTGCAGATTCTATTCCGCTTTCGTTGACTAGAATGTTTACATCTTTGGTCAAACTGCTTTTCACAAGGTAGCCCATTTTTTCTAATACTTCGGTTGCGGCCGCCTTTGTTTTATAGCTTTTTAGTTTACCTGATATACACACTATTCCTTGTATTACCTCTGCTTTCGGTTTTTCTTTTGTTTTCCAACTAAAAGGTAATCTATCAAGACCGTTTGTATATTCTTCGTAAAACCAGTCTAATAAGTTTTGCGTAGCTGCTGGCCCTAGTCCTGCTTGGCTGCAAGTATCTTCTGTGATGTCATCAATGTGATTGATTACAGCACAAAGTTTTGCAGAAGCAGAACGACCAATCAACTTTATTGAGAAAGCTGGTAATAATTGAACTAAGTCAACATTTTTACTAGCTTGTGTTTCTCGGTAAAGCTTTACGCCAAGCTTCTCGGATTGTAAAGCCTCTATCATTGTTTCAAGAGGCATCTCATATAAATCAAAGTAGTCAATTAACTTTAATTTTTCTACTGTTCTCGGTCCGAGACCTTTGATTTTGAGAGTAGAAGCAAAATGCTCAATCTTTTTACTTGTCTTGCCACTACATTTAGTGTTATGACAGAAAAGTTGGTCTTTCTCCCACACTAATACTTCATTACATGAAGGACAATTAGTTGGTGGGATAATTTCTCTCATTTCTTCTCTCATTTCTTTAATATGTATATATTATAACAAATTTCAGTTGCCATGTCAAGAATTATTTTTTGGAAAGTCCTGCAGAATCAACGAATCAATTTTGAAACACTCTGTATGACCTCCAAACTTAAACATGGGAGAATATTTGTCGTGTTGGTACTTTTCATGGAGGTCTTGTTCCTCAGCCCATACAAGGTATAGAGGAGCGTGCCAGGTCTTTTGAATACGAATATCGTATCCTCTAAAACCTTTACTACGCTTTATAATGTGTCTCCAATCTTTGCCCGATGCTATTCCGACCTTAATACATTCTCTCTCAAATGTTTTCTTATTGACCAGAACTACCCCATAGAGCACTCCGTCCCTATCGCATTCTTCGGGGTGATTTTCAAAATAAGTTTGATTGTATTTTCCTATACTCACTTTTCGTATCTATCAGAAAAATACTTCCTAGTATAAAATACTCTTATATATCCTACTATAGTTAGTAAGACAATATTTACTGATGTTAGGGTAAAAGAATTAGTTATTTCTAATACATCTAACATAAACCAGTTGGAAAAGAATACTAGAGGAGCTTGTGTGATTAGTCCAGATAAAATAGAAAATGATGTTTCTTTATGTATCATCAAAGTTCTATCGTCAGGTTTATCCCAACTTTCTAGCCACTTATTAAATTTCACTGAACCACTCGTTTATTTTTTCATCTAAAAACTCTTGAGGACATAAACCTGTATCTTTATACAAATCCCACCACTCAACTTCTTCATCAAAAAAATCTTCTCCGAACTCTTCAGTTAGCCATTCGTTTACTTCTTCTCCATCTAATTCTTCGCTGTCTATACCTTCTTCAGATGATATAGTAGCTTTACCTATGAAGTTTCTAAATTCATCTTCATAAGTGAACTTAGCAACTACTTCTTTTCCTACCTTTTTTGATAGAGTTTCCACTAGACTTTCTACTAATGGATAAATAGGACTCCATGCGGAATGACCACTTAAATAGTCTTCGCCCCAATCATCAATAGATACCCATTTAGCTCCCATATTATCACAACCCCAAGCATACCAGTTTTCATCTTCAAAAGGCTCAGAATAAATTGGCAATCTGTTTGCGTCAATTTCTGTAATACCTTCGTAATGTGGACTTTGTGCTTTTGCAGGTTCTAATATTTCTAACATAGCCTTTTCCGTATCTGGTGTTTCTATGCTCATATGAAAATATACATGATTTGCCATTAATAAACTCTCCTTACTATTCTTGGTATAATTTCACCACTTCTTATTACTTCTACTTTACAACCAATTTCTAAACCCATATCTTCTATGTATTTTGCATTGTGCAAAGTTGCTTTGCTTACTGTCGCACCATCAATATCCACAGGTTCTAGCATCGCTACTGGAGCAACTACTCCTGATTTGCCAACATTCCATTTTACATCAAGAAGCGTGGTGACTACTCCTGATTGTATTTGTTTGAGTGCGTACGCACCTCTAGGGTGGTGAGAAGTATAACCCCTGCTTTCAAACTCAGCATTATCATTTATTCGAAATACAACTCCATCGTCTGGGTATTCAGTCCAATCACTATCCATGACTGTATCAAATCCAAACTTTGATAGTGTGCGTAAATCACATGACCATCTAGGCTCTTGAGTAGGGGTAATACCATATGCAATAAAGTGTAAATCTCTTTCTTTAAATTCCTCAATGTCCTTTAAGTTAAGAGCACCAGCTGCATAATTCCTTGCGTTTTTGATTGTTTTTGGTGCTACTACTTCGCCTGTAACTTGGAAATATTCAATTTTCGTAGTTATACTACTAGGAACCATTGTTTCCATTTGTCTTGTTATGTCCAGTCCCTTTTTGCCATCTCCTCGTGTTAAGGCTCGGTGTAGTTTTCCACTCACATAGAGTAAAGATACTGCAGCGCCGTCCAATTTAGGACTAACGATTACAGTATCTTTATAACTATTGAATGGGTCTTTAGTGCTTATTTCATTACTAAAAACTTTTTGTAAGGAAAACATTTGAAAAGCATGAGGATAGCGATTATCATTGCTAGATGCGCCTACTTCTTCGTAGTTTACTAACTCCGCTAGCCTGTCAAACTCAGCGTCTGACATAATGGGGCTACCATTGTAGTATGCAATCGCGGCTCTTCTCAAACTTGCTTTTATATTTTCCATTTATATATTATATCAAAAATTACTTGCGATGTCAAGAAATATTTTCAGTTTAGGTAAATTTCATCTAAAATATCTTTGAAGTGAGTTTCTAAGATATTTTTACTTTCTGCTAGAGAAAGTATCTCTACCAATCCTTCAAATAGACTTTTACTGTTATTGAAGTCTAATTTCATTGCAACACCGTCTTTGGAGGGTTTGAAGTCTCCTTCGAAATCTAAATAGTACTTTCTAAGATGTAAATATTCTACACCTCTAAAAGTATTTATTGTCAGTCTTATCTGTTCTGTGCCATCTTCGGTTTCTGAAATAATTTTTTCATATATTTCAGGCGCCTCATGTAGCATCATCTTTTATTCCTCAGAATTGCACTGAGGGGGACAATGCTAGTTACATTCTTGGGCATTAACAAGCGATAAGAGTCTGTATCCCAGCAAAAAAGCAGGACTGTATCTCTACTTTCTTTAGCCCTGTTCTTTTTGCTTTGGATATATTTGTTGTCGAAATCTAAAGTGCAAACATTGTACTTTAGTTTTCTCGAGTTGGTACTTCTGTATGTGATGATTGCATCACCACAATCTTTTACAGTTCGTATGAACTCATCTTTTGTCATTATAATACTCCAATTACTATTAAGAAAACTCTTTCTCTTTAGTAATTGGGTAGTATTACTTAGTCATTGATTGCGTTGATAATCCCTGTGAAATATACTGAAGCTTTACCAGTAAGTTTACTGATAATATCTTCATCAATTTCTTGACCTGCATCACTGATTGCAGCTGTCAATGCTGCTGCTGCGTCAGCTTTACTTACTCTAGTTCCACCACCTGTTGATGATTTGCTAGAACTTGTTGCAGGGGACTTTTTAACATATACGCCAGCTTTAGTAAGAATCATTCTAACTCCATTAGGGCTTTCTCCTAATTCTTCAGCTATATCCTTAACAATCTCCATACTTGTTTCTGGAGTTGGGTCAGCATCTGTATACATTTCAACGGCTTGTGCTTTGGATTCATCTGTCCATGCCATTCTTCTTCTCCTAATTTTTTTGAGAGATTCGGGCATGCCTGGGCACCACCCTGTTTTTTCTCTCATTTGTTGGTAAAATCTATCACTCATAATAAATATTATACAATAATATGAGTGCCATGTCAAGAACTATTTTTTGATAACTCAACCAAAATGATTACGAATCACATTAAGTTTATCTTCTGCGTGTGCTATAATCTCCACTTGAGTTTCGATTGCTTGTACAAGCTCAGGGTGTTCCCCGATACCTATTGAGTTTCGCTCATATGTTTTTATATTAGCGTGTGCTACAGCTATTTCTCCCTCTAGTTTTTTGCATAATGCGTCTAATAAATAATTCATTTTTTCCCTTTTAATGCATTTACATACGATAATATAAATAGCTTTCTTTTACTGTTTGAAAGCACCACTTGTATTAAAAAAGGGGCGCATATCAAATAAAAAATAGCTAAGATTAGTGTATGTAAAAACTTGTATTTTTGTACTAATGCAATTTCATAAGTATCAACTAATCTATTTATAATGCCTACTGTTCTATACATAAGCATTATCCAAGTTGATAACCAAAACGCACCAATACCCATTAGTACGTCCATTGCTTTCTCCTTACTTATAGATGTCTATTCCGTATTCCTTTAAATGTCGTAAACTACCTAAGTCGTAAGCGAGTGCATGTGACCAAAATCCGCCAATCTTTTGCCAACCAAAGTATTTTGTGTCAAAGTCTGTCATAGTAATAACAAATATTTGATACATCTTTGAATGGTACTTGTTTTCATAATTTACACCGTGTGCAATTACGTGCTTCTTGACAATAGCTATGGTATTATATTTGGCGGCCCATACTCTTTCATCAATGTCGAACTCTTCTGCTACGCAACTTTCGGGTAGCATTGGAGTTCTGTGTCTATAAACTGATAACTCTGATTTTGGCAACTTTTGGGGTACGCCAATGTTATCAATTAAGTTGCGAACAAAGGTAGTAGACCTGAACATACCTTTTGCGATTTCTGAGACTGTCTGTCCATCTAAATATCGTTCGATTGCATCTCTTTTCTCTAGGTCTGTGGCCTTCTTACCTCTGTTCTGAGCTTTACGAGTAGCTCTATACTCTAGTATATCTTTATGTTCAGCTAGAATACTTCCTAACCTCGTAGTATTATAACTAATGTTAAGCATCTCACAAGCGACTTTCTTTGTTATCGGCTTTTCGCCTTCCAATAGTTCAATCACTCTATTGAGATTAGCTTCATCTAGTTTTTCGTGGTCTCTTTTTCTAGTCTGTCTCATCTATACTATATAATATTACTGCGTAATGTATTATTTTTAAAATATCTAACTTGTTTTTACCTGATTTCTTACCAAATCTACTTGCGTATTTTATGATATTACCAACGCAAAAACCCTCTCCATGCCCTGAATCTGAAATAAATTCAGTTGCTTGTGTCTTACCTGCGTAGTGTTCATTATATGTTTTATCAATATATAATTGTGCTACTGTAAGTATTCTATCTTCGTCGAATTTATACTTAACAGGTTTTTTCTTGTTAAATATCGCCATGTGCTCTTACCTCAGAGCGTACTACCTCAAATCCATTGGGGTATCTTTTCTCTAATTTTTTGATGTTTTCTTCCATAACTTCGTGTGGTGTAAATCCTAAGGCTGTGCAACCCTGCACCCAATACCAAAGAACATCTCCTAGCTCTCTTTTCATATGAAATATTTCATCTTCTGTAAACTGTGTATCTGCTTGAAATATCTTTTTCTTTACTACTTCAGCAAACTCTCCGCTTTCAGCCATCATACCGATAACTGATGTTAGTAGTCTTGCTACTTGCATTTCTTCATGTCTTTCGGAACCATCGCCCTTGTGGCTAGTTGTTCCTGTTAAAGTTCCTAATCTGTCTTGTAATGTATCAGTATTTTTACTTGCTACTGATGTTGTCATGTCTACGAACTTTGCGTAGTCATTAAATTTCTTTTGTTCGTCTGTCAATTTCTTTCTCCACTCTTTCCATTATTTGTTCTTTCTTATACCATATACCTGAATATATTTGTGTAGTACCATCAGCCCACTCTACTATATATCTTTTGTATCCGAAAGGACGCTCGGAAAATATCCGAGTGCCACCATGATACGCTGCTTCTAATAATCTCATTTTGGAAAACCTGCCTGTACAAACTCTCCAATAGTATCTATTTCTGCGTCTGATAACATGGCTGCTTGTCCCCACATTGTAGATGACATACTACCTACTTCACCTCTGTTTTTGTAAGTATTTAGTCTATCTACTATATAGTCTTTGTCTTTTCCAACTAATGCTGGGAATACTGCCATGCCTTGACCTTCATTACCATGACAAGCTGCACAGCCTGCCCATAAACTTCTGATACTACTGAACTGGTCACCTGCTGCGAGAGCTTGTTTTCTTCTCTCCATCTCAGCAGGTGTGCCGAACTGTCTGACATATTCTGCATAGCATTCGCCTGTGCAATTTGTATTACTACTGCCTCCTGTATACTCTAGGTCAGGGTATATAACTAAATAGAAAAATCCTATTATAGTTCCTGCTCCTGTCATTGCTAATCCAAATGGGTTCATCTAGTTATCCTTTGTTCGTAGTCTGCGTACTCTTCATTCCACCACTTTGGCTTCCCTCTGACTTTCCAGCTTGCGAAGGTTGCTTTGTCTTTGTGGTAGAATTTTCTATAGGCTTCGACTGCGTCTTCTCCTTTAAGTGAGTCAGGCATAGCTTGTGCAAATGGTGTAAGTCCACGCCTTGGTATACTGATGTCGGGTAGTAATAGTATGCAGTCACGCACTGATTTATGCGATTTTCCGTATCTAACTCCATATTCTTCGTCGAGGGCGAGTGCAAGACAGTAGAGCCATTCGTAGTTATCCAATGACTCCCTAACCCAAATGCTACAAGGGTGATTGTGCATAGTAGGAAGATAGGGAAAATCCCTTGGCTCATTTTGCTTTTGTTCTTTAACTTTATTCCATTCATCTGATTCTAGTTTTCTTGGTATGTCGCCGACATACTTGTTAATCCAATGTGCTGTACAAAGCATCTGTGCTGATTCCAGTATCATTTTGATAACATGGCGATCAACATGAGCTTCCGCACACTTGTCTATATCTTCGTCAAGTATAAAAATATTCATAATGATATTATACTAAATTTTAACGGCGATGTCAAGTATTATTTTATGATTTGTGAGAACTCAGTATAGCCTCCAATATTTTTGTCGTCTATAAAAATTTGTGGGAATGTTCTGGCGGTGGGTGCTCTTTCGAGTAATTCGTGCAGTTCAAAATCTACACCTAGTTTATATACTACATATTTGTGATGCGATTCTTGAACCATTTGTTGTGCTTGATGTATTGCCTTGTCGCAAAAGGGACAATGGTCTTTACTATATATTTCTATATTCATTTAAATACTACTCCTATTAATAACATAGATACACCCATGAAAGCAAGCATTACTGCTTGCACAACAGACATTATTGCTATCTGTTTCATTGGGTGTACCTTTTCTATGTCATTTAACTTACTAATCTTTTTGTCCTGCTGTTGGGGCTTTGTGTGTTCCAGCATATAAACCAAACCAAGCTGCGCCTGCTCCGACTAATACTGATATTAAACCCGATTGTTCTAAACTAGGGTCTGGTAAATCCATAAACCAAAAAGTTGCAAAGTAAAGAAGAAACATATAGATACTTAAAAAAGCTCTAGGGAATATTCTCCAACTGTCAACCATTTGTGCTAGGAAGATACCCTTTTGCCAAGGGTTATTATTATTTACATCTTCTAGTTCTCTTATTCTATCTTTGAGTTCGGACTTCTCTTGCAACAATGCCATAAACTTATTAAGGTCTATCTCAACTTCGTTTCTGTCCATATCGCCTGAGAATTGTCCCATGTTGTTATTCATCTGATAACTCTCCCAATCTCTTGTTGAGGTCTTGTATTTCCTCATCAAGCTGCGCCCATACACTAGGGCTATTAGTAGCTTTCTGTTGTTTTATCAACATATCTCTAGCTACTTTTAAATTATGCAGTCTACACTGAGTCACGCAACCATTTATATTCATCACTATGAATGTCTATTGGTTCTACTGATGTAGTATGAACTGCGTTTGTTTGATACTTAAACTCTCCTTCTTGGACAGCTTTTGATATCCAATTAAATGGGTCAACAGCATTTAGTGGAGTAGTAAATATAATCTCTACTTTATAACCTTGTTGCTCATTTAATTTGTTCTTTTGTTCTTTCATTTTTCTACTTTCATTCATGGTCTTTACCCACTCGTCTGATGCTTTCTGCCATCTTTCCGTATTGCTCCATAGCTGATTCCAATTCATTTATTTCTCCCAACAATTCTCCAACTTTTATATATTGTTGTTGTAGTTGTCCTTGTAGTTCCTCTACATTTCTTTTTAGTATTTCTACTTCTTGCTGTGCTGTCATTGTCATTTCCAATCCACCTGCCATGATTTTATTCCTAATACAAAATTTTCTGCCGCATTTTCTGCCCACAACTCACTTTTGGTAGGATAATACTCTATAAGTCCTGATTTACCATTTTTAAACATATGTATTCCCCAGCTACCACTGTTGTTATGTTTCACGACATGAGCTAATTTATTGCCCTCTTGATAAGTATGATAGATTTCATACTCGTCATTCCTCATCGTTTGCATACTTTTTATCGTTCTCCTTTAATAGTGTGAAAGCTTCGGCTATATATTCGTCCATAGTCATGCCACGCTCATTTGCTTGTGCTAACATAGCGTCCCACATCTCTTGACCTATTTTATATTCCTTACCTTCGAAGTTAATTTGCAAAGAGGTCAGCCTCCGCTTGTCTGCGTCTAGTTAGTCCTTCTAAGACTTTACCACCTGCTTTGTTCCATCTCATTATTTGTGCTGGGACTCCAGCATAGTCGCCTGCATTCAATACTTTTAGTAGTGTTGAGGCTTGTAGATTCGCTGGCCCTAAGTTATATACCCACGATACCAACGCGTCAAATTGATTTTGGTTTAAGTCGCAAGTTACTAATGTATTTATATAATTTTCATACTCTTTTAGTTCTTCTACTAACATATTGTTAGCTGTTTCTTCCGAAATAACCATACCTTGTTGCACATCTTTTGTGTGCCCATAGCCTATTGTCCATACACCTGCTGCGCATTGGTAGGCATTTAATTCAAGACCTTCAAAATGTTTTATCATTTCTAGACCTTTGTTTCCTATTTTCATATATTGTCCTATAAATAAAAACTTTCGCCACAACCGCAGCGTCCACTTTCTTGATTGTTTTCGATTATGAACTCTTCATTGAGCCCATTCACTTGCCAATCTAATCGAGCATCAGTTAGATACTCTTGGCTGTATATATCAATTACTAATATATCTTGATATATCCTATCAGTTAACTCAGGACTTTCGGCATAAGTTAACTCATAAGTATATCCACCACAACCACCACCCGAAACTTTAAGACGAGCGCCCCAAGCATCACTTGAGGCGACTCTCTCTTGTAATTTTTTTAACGCTGTTTCTGTTATATTCATTACATTATTGGTAACATAGCTATATACATGAACCAGAATATAAAAGCTAGTCCACCGAACATTACTATGTTATCGCAAGTTTGCCCATCAGGGCAGTATTTTTCTTTAACTTTCTCAATCGCTTGCAAATGTGCATAACGATTAAGAAATCGTTTTGCATATTGCATAATAGTTTCCTCAGCCTATTGTAATCGTCTTAGGCTTGTTTTCCTCAGGCGTATTTACCTGTAAGTTAATAACTAACATACCATTTCTGAATCCAGCGTCAGATACTTCTACCCAATCGCCAAGAGTGAAAACACGACTAAAAGTTTTGCCACTCAATCCTTTATGAATGTAGCGTTCTTCATCGGAGTCCAGCTCTTGTTTCTGTGTTCCTTCTATAGTAAGTTTATTCTTGTGTTGCTTGATTTCGATGTCATCTTTTGACCAACCTGGCAGTGCCATTTCTATTCTGTAGGCTTCTTGTCCTACAGCGACTAAGTTGTATCTTGGATAGTTAGAAAGAGGTGAACTCTCGTTTCTCCTTGTTAGCTCGTCATGCAAGCGGTCGAACCCGACAAATAATTTGTCAAAGTCGTTAAAGTTTAATGCAGTTAATCCTGTCATTTGTTTCTCCTGTTTGGCTCCTTTCGGCAGCCGCTATGAGTCCCTTTCGGCGACTCGGTTATTATTAATAAATATGTCTAACAAAACCCGACCACTGGTGGAAGTGGTGCTCCTGCCGCGCCCTCGGAAAGCCTTGTTTCCTACTCGTGCCAGACATAGAGAGTTTTGTTTTCGGCAGGTCTCACAACTGCGCTAAAATTATGTAAAACTTTCAAAATTTTACTATATTATTATATCAAAATTCATGCACAATGTCAAGAACTATTTTTCAGTCCTCATCAAAGTCTATCTGCCCATCTGCTTTGAGATAGTCTAGTGTCATTGATATACCTCGTCTTTTGCCTACACCATAAGTTAGATGTGCTACTGCACATAGACAAAACAAAAACCAAAATTCTATTTGCCAATCCATTTCACATCTCCCTTTGGTATCACTTGATACGCGCCTTTGTTATAGGCGGGAGCAACTGTGAATTTTTTACTTTCTTCTACTTTCCAAGAATTATCTTCGTTTTTATACTTAGTTTTACTACTATGTAATAGACTAGGTATTTCTGGAGTTGTGTCTGGCTTTTTAAAATTTTTCTTTTGTTGTGCCACAAATTTAGGGCGTGCCCTTTTCTTGTAGGCATTAGTTTTTCTTTTGCGACCACTCGGAGAGTAGCGCATACTGCCTTGTATTATCATGTCATTGTCCTTGTAGTATTTCTACTATCTTTGTAATAAGTGCTAGTCTTCCAGCTTTCTTATTGTTGTAGTCAATGCTATGCCACTCACCTAGTGTGGTAAATACTCTCTCTTTAAGAATAGTCATTTGGTCATACTTGGAAAGGGCAATAGCGTCGTTTGGTGAAAATTTCCATTTTGTTAGAGGAGATACTTGCCTATTACCAATACGAATAGCTTGTTCTTCTTCTGAAATACTAAGCCATAACTTGATAAAAGTAATATCTTTTTGCTTGTTCTCCCACTTACAAACTTCGTTCATGAACTTGTTGTATTGCTTGTCTGTGCACCAGCCATTCAACTTTTGAACCATAGCACGAGAATACCAACTTCTGTCGTAGAAAACTATTTGGTTTTTGCTAGGCAACTTTTTCTTCCATGACTTGAGCCAGTGTTTCATATCCCAAGCACTAGGTTTAGTGCTAAGCGATATAGAATACTTACTTGTCGGAAGATAGTGCGTGAGCTCACGAATAGTTCCTGTCTTACCAGCAGTATCGCGTCCTTCTAAAATTACTGCAACTCTGCCGAAATCTTCTTCAACGATTTGATTGAGCAGAATTTGTTGTAGTTCTAATTTGGTTATGTTCATATCTTTTTTCATATTTATATTATACTAAAATATTG
>Ga0209232_1000835_pt1 | contig 17774 bp, 28 predicted proteins | sample ETNvirenome_2_60_FD_184066 | JGI IMG/M metagenome (GOLD analysis project Ga0209232, IMG submission 184066) | Marine viral communities from the Pacific Ocean - ETNP_2_60 (SPAdes) (version 2) | ecosystem: Environmental > Aquatic > Marine > Oceanic | place: Pacific Ocean | collected 2013-06-22
ATACGAGTATGATGCATATGTGTCTTAGACTTTTAGGAAAACAATACAGACAATTTGTTGTTAAGAATATTTTAAAAGTACACAATAGAAATAACCCAAAGAAAAGAACTTATGCTCTTGATATGAATGAAACAGATAAATTAGATGACATCACAAACTTTAAAAAAGGTGATTGGTTCTATAGAATGAAAAAGTTAGTACATTTTAATCTTGAGAATTTTTTTGATAGTCAAGAAAGATTCAACACAATTAAAGATTTTGAACAAGGAGAATAATATGAGAGCATTAATTACAGGTATCAATGGGATGGATGGTAGTTATTTAGCTGATTTACTTTTGACTAAAGGTTATGAAGTTTATGGAATGGAAAGACGTTCTTCATCAAAAAACAGAACAAACACAGCCCATCTTGAAGGTAAAGTTACTTTCGTTAATGGTGATTTGACAGACCAAAATTCATTAGTTAGATGCTTGAGAGAATCAGACCCGGATGAAGTTTATAATTTAGGTGCACAATCTTTTGTAGGAGAGAGTTGGAATACGCCTGAACAGACAAGCGATGTTACAGGGATGGGTGCATTGAGAATGTTAGAAGCAATCAGAGAGTATGGTAAAGATGTGAAGTATTATCAAGCGTCTACATCTGAAATGTTTGGTAAGATGGTAGAGAATCCGGCAAATGAAAACACGCCTTTCTATCCACGTTCACCATATGGCGTAGCAAAATTATATGCTCATTGGATGACTAAAAACTATAGAGAGTCTTACGATATGTTCAATGTAAGTGGTATATTATTTAATCACGAATCAGAACGAAGAGGTATTGAGTTTGTAACTCGGAAGATTACAGATGGTGTTGCTCGTGTTCATTTAGGATATGAAGACCACATAAGATTAGGTAACTTAGATTCAAGAAGAGATTGGGGATATGCACCTGATTATGTTGAATGTATTTGGTTGATGTTACAACAAGACGCACCTGAAGATTTTGTTATAGCGACAGGCGAGTCACATAGTATTAGAGATTTTTTAGATGTTGCTTTTAAATGTGTTGATATAAATGATTGGAGTAACTATGTTGTACAAGACCCACGATTTATGAGACCAGCAGAAATTGATGTGTTATGTGGAGACTCTACTAAAGCACGTGAAGTATTAGATTGGAAACCAACGACTTCTTTTGAAGATATGGTATCAAGAATGGTTATGAACGATATCGAGTTGTTAAAGTGAAAGCATCAGTAGACATAACAATACCTGAATTAGAAAGAGTTGATGGTGGCAGAACAGAATTTGAATGGGAGAACATAAAGTATTTAATTGATAATTGTTCTATTGACAAGCAGTTTGCAAACTATGTAAAAGGTAAAAGTGTTGTTATTGTCGGCCCGAGTCCTTATATGGTAAATCAACCACGTGGAAATATGATTGACGAATTTGATATAGTAATACGAATGAACAAATCTTTTCCTGTCAAAAAAGAACACGAGCCTTTCATAGGAAGCAGAACTGATGTGAGATGGCATTGTATGAATACTTATCACAGACACGGCGGAGAGTATTTTATTGATGAGATGATAGAGTCCGGAACAGAATGGTTGTGTTCACAATTTCCTAATAACTTAGATTACTTTCACGAAGACCATAAAAAGTTCTTGGAATTAAATCAAAATAGAATTAAATTTCACGTATGGACAGACCTTGAACAATATCTAACTTATCATCACTTTCTTGGTACACGAATGAATACAGGAACTGCTTGTTTAGCAGACTTGTTATCATATGATATAAGAAATGTACACGTAACAGGTATTACATTTTTTAGACAAGGATGGATAGACGGCTATAAAAAAGAAGGATACGATAGTAAACAAGAGGACAAATCTGTACAATTTGGTAATCACGCCCAATTACCACAAATAAAACTAATGAAATTGTTTAATGACAATGATAAAAGAGTATCAGTAGACCCTGAAATAGAGGAAATATTAAATGGTAGTTTTCATACCGATTAAAGAAGAATCACAAAGAGTTGTAGGTAAAAACTTTAGAGAGTATAAAGGCAAACCTCTATGGAAACATTGTGTAGATAAGTTTGTTGACTATCAAGTTTTTATAGATACGGATAGTGATATTATACTTGATGAAGCAGAAGAATATGAAAACGTAAGAGCATATGAAAGATTAGATTATCTTAAAGGACACGAAACTTCTGTAGTAGATTTAATTAAAAATTTTGTAGACATTTATCAAATAGAAGATATTGTGTGTCAAGTACATACCACTTCACCACTATTAGAAATCAAGCATATCAAAGAAGCAGAACAGCATATGAAATTAGGATTTGATTCAATATTTTCAGTTGATACGATTCAAGATAGATTATGGAGAAAAGAAGACTATGGTATTTCTCCAATAAATCATAATCCGTTGAAGTTAGAACAGACTCAAGATTTACCTGTTTACTATAGAGAAAATTCATACTTTTATATGTTTAGACCTGATGTTTTAGATACTGATAACAGAATAGGAAAGTCTCCTCTTATGTTTGAAGTTGAGTGGCCTTACAATATGGATATAGATACTGAAGAAGATTGGAATAAATTAATAAGTTTATAATGAAGCCTTTAGTAATTAGTATATCAGGTGGTTCAGGTGTAGGTAAAACTACTATGGCTAAAGTCTTTGCTCGTATATTAGGTGAAGATAAATGTTTAGTTGTTAGTGGTGATGATTTACACAAATACGAAAGACGAGATTCTATATGGAATGAATTGACTCACCTTGATGTATCAGCAAACAATCTTGACTTAGGTGATTATTATTTAAAGTGGTTGTGTTCTAATCAAATGATTTACAGGTCTGTTTACAATCACATCTACGGAACATTTGACCCGCCTAAATTAATGGAACCTAAACCTTTCATCATCAACGAAGGATTACACGCATTATATTCAGATGACTCACGACAGCTTAGTGATATAAAAATTTATGTAGATGTTGAATATGATTTAATGACACATTGGAAATTAATCAGAGATAGAAAAGAACGTGGTTATACTAAATCAGAAGTGATGTCTACTATTGAAAAAAGAAAATCTGATTTTGAAAAATATATAGAACCACAGAAAGACCATGCAGACGTAGTAGTTACGTTTAGTTTAAACTCTCCTATCAAAGAGATTGGTAATAGTGAAGAAGATGTAGATTTACAAATAAGTCACTCTACAAACAGAGAGATAAAACATAAGACTATTTTTGAAAATATGTTCAGAGGACTTGAAGAATACACTTCTAAGTTAAATGAATTTGTTAGGTGTTGTAAAGAGGTTGGTAAAGATGTAGCATTTGTACAAGGCAAGGGTGGTAATATATCATCTAAATTTGAAGACTCTACTATGATAATAAAAGCATCAGGTTCTTTACTAAAAGAAGTTTACCATTCGAATGGCTTTGCTATGATTGATTACGAAATAATATCTAACAGGTATGCCTTGTCTGAAAAAATGACAGAAGCAGAAATGTGTGAGTTGATAGATGAAAGTACACATACAGGATACAAAAACCCTTCTATGGAAACTGCCTTTCACGCAATTTTAGATGGCGATGTAATACACACACATCCATTATATCTTATGGTGATTCTATGTTCAAAAGAATGTGAAAATTTAGTAGGACATTTAATGTTAGGTGAATTACTTGATGGTGTTCTTATAGATTATTACACACCAGGAAATGAATTAGCTGAAGAAATAATAAATAAAAAGATTGACCACGCACAAGTTTATTTTTTAAAGAATCACGGACTTATAGTTTGTAATACAGACTTAGAAAAAGGGTTGATGATTACAGAGAGACTAAACAACAAAGCCAAAGAGTTATTAAATTTACCTGACTATAAAGAAAAAACACATTTTGAGGATTTTAAATCATATTTATTTCCTGACGATGTTTTATTTTCAAAGACATCTAATGGTTTTGATATCGAAATGGCAAGCACACACAATTATATAATCGAAGGAATGAAACAAAACGAATTGACTCCTGACTTCCTTACGGAAGAACAATGTCAATCTATAAGAGATTCTATATTAGAAAAAAAGAGGATTAGCAAATGAAAGTAATAGTACCTATGGCAGGATTGGGTCAACGTTTTGTAGATGCTGGATACGAACATCCTAAACCTATGATTGAAGTTGGAGGTAAACCTATAATTGATAGAATAGTTGATATGTTTGACCCTAAAGATTTTCTTATTTTTATATGTAATGAGAGACACTTAGAAGAAACAGGTATTCGTGATTATTTATATGATTTACATCCTAATAGTTATGTTGTGGATGTGCCTGAACATAATGAAGGACCTGTGTTTACTACGTTGCCTTATATGGATATGATTGAAGATGACGAACCTGTTATTGTTACATATTGTGACAACCCATATCTTTGGGATTACAAAAAGTTTAAAAAGTGGGTAAAGGAGAATGAAGTAGATGGATGTATATTAACACATAGTGATTTTCATCCACATAGATTAGCATCTACTTATATGGCATATTGTAAAACAAAAAAAGACGGCTCTTTGATAGAAATAAAAGAAAAAGAACCTTACACTAAAAATCATATGAAAGAACACGCTTCAACAGGAACGTATTATTTCAAAAAAGGTTCTTACATTAAGAAATATTTTCAAGATGCTATTGATAATAAAATCAAACATAGTAATGGTGAATACTATGTAACTTTAGTTTACAATCTATTAGTAAAAGATAAATTAGATGTTAAGGTATATGATACTGACCACGTGATGGTTTTTGGCACACCGAGTGAAGTTGAAAATTTTGAAGCATGGAATACTATTTTAGATGGTAGTCAAGTTAAATCTGAAAAAGACTTAGTTAAATGTTATAATTATTGGAAAGAGTTTCGAAATGTCACGAGTAATACATAGCATAGGAAATCCGGATGTCTTTAAAGTTTTTGTAGACATCGATGAAACTATCTGTTTTTACGATACAGATAGAGTTTATGAAGAAGCAGTTCCTAACAAAGAATACATAGAAAAGATAAACAAATTATATGATGAAGGAAAGCATATTACTTATTGGACTGCGAGAGGCTCTTTATCAGGTTCTGATTATTTTGATTTAACTAAAAAACAATTAGATGAGTGGAATTGTAAATATCACGAATTGAGTGTTGGAGAAAAACCTTTATACGATTTATTAATATGTGATAAAACTAAGAGGATAGAGGAGATATGATTTTAATATCACACAGAGGAAACATAAATGGTGTTGAAGGAAAAGAAAATCATCCTGATTATATCGACAGAGCTATTGAAAAAGGATATGATGTAGAAATTGATGTTAGACAAGATAATAGACCAGGATTTTATTTAGGTCACGATAAAATGGAACATCACGTAGAAACAAGTTGGTTGATAGGTCGTAAACAAAATCTTTGGATACACGCAAAAGACTTTGGTTCTTTAGAAATATTGATGAAACTCGGATTAAGAGTTTTTTATCACGAAAAAGAATTACACACTATAATAGCAAATACACAAGTTATATGGTCACATAATATAGAAGAAGCAACACAAAACTCAATTATACCTTTATTAGAATTAGATAAGTTACAAGTATGGAAAGATATGATTGATGAAGATGTCTATGGTATTTGTTCAGATTATGTAGGGAGATGGTAAATTGAAACACATAAAAGTTTATATTGTCACTTGGAAAAGAAATGATGTCTTGGATGACTTACTTCACGATTTATTTGAAAGGACTACTTTTAAAGATTATGATAATTGTGAAGTTAATATTATCAACAATCATAGTAGTTTAGAAATAAATGATAAGTTTAAAGACAAAGTAAAAATTCATCACAATATGTGTAGGGTTGATTGGTCAACAGGAAACTTATCAGCTGACTTTAACTTTGCTTTAGTACACGGATTTGTTGATTTGAAAAATCCTGATGCAGAGTTAGTTGTTACAATGCAGAACGATGCTGTTCTTGATAAGAATTGGGCTGATTGTATTGTAGAACAAATGAAAAAATATGAATTTTTGGTTGGATACTTAGGTGATAATGTTGTAACTTATAGACCTGAACACGTTATAAAAACAGGACTTTGGGATGAGAATTATGCGAGTGTTTATCACAAAGAATCAGATTATTATCTAAGAAGTTTAATTTATAACAAAGAAAATTGTAGTATAAATGATTTACTACATAGAAGATTACATAATTACAATCCTGATTTGACTATTGATTTAATAGGAGAACGAGGATTTACTATAACAGCAAATGGTTCATCAAGATGGATGGAAAGTGAACAACATCAACTTATAAGAGATGAACAAAACTATACAAAACCATTTGTTGATTATTATTGGAAATGGAAATGGGAAGGAACACATAGTTTGCCAATGGTAAAGGGAGATTGGAATCAAGGAGGATGGTTAATAAATTGGCCTGATTCTTTACTTACTAAATTACCTACTGCACCTAAAGTTCCTCAATTTGTAAAGTATCCTTTCTTTGAAAAAGATGTAGAAGATTTAGTGGGTAAAGGATTTATAACAGATGGGAAAATGACACGATGAGATGTTTATGGCAACAGATACCATCAACGGTGGTATCAGAACTTTTAGCGAGACATACTACACACGGAGTTGTTTTAGATACTGAACATAGTTCTTGGAACAATGAGACTATTTATAATTGTATTCAGGTTGTAAAACTTTCCGGTAAAAGTTGTTACGTTAGAATAGCAGAAGTTAATAAAAGTTTAATTAAAATCTGTTTAGATGCAGATGCTGATGGTATAATATTGTCTAATTGTGATACTACAGAACAAGCAACTCAATTTAAAGATTTGATGTATTATCCACCTCATGGTAGTAGAGGGCTCGGATTGACACGACAAAATAATTGGGGTGAAGATGAGGGACTTGTATGGAGTAGACCACTTTCTATAGTTCAGATAGAAACAAGACAGAGTATCTATAATTTAGAAGAGATAAAAGAAGTTGGATTTGATTACTATCTAATAGGACCTTACGACTTATCTATGAGTGTAGGCTTTCCGGGAGACTTTGAAAATTCAAGATTTAAAGAGTTGATAAAAATATTTGAGTCTGAAATTACAGAAGATAAAAGAGCAATTCACATACCTAAAGATGTTGACAAACACATACAGAAATATGTTGATTATGGTCTTGTAGCTGTAGGAATGGACTCAACAGATTTAATAAAAGCAATTAGGGAGAATGTAAATGCTTAACATAGAAAATATGGACCAAAAGTTTCATAAAGTAGTTCAAAGTGATGAGTGGAAAGAACTACAGACAAAATTTAATCAAGCGACTAATATCTATGTTTTAGGACATGGTGGTAATTTAGGAATAGCAGACCACGCTGCAGTTGATATATCAAGATTGAGTAATGGTACAAAAAATGCACAAGCTCCTGGTAGTGCTATTGTTGATACTTCATTAATAAACGATACTAATTTTGACCAATGGATGGTACAATGGGTAAAACAATTAACTACAGGAATGACTCTAAAACAGAAAAAGAATAGTTTAATACTTGGCATTTCATCATCAGGAACTTCTGTAGACTTAATCAAAGCATTACAATGGGGATATTCAAATGACTTGATGTTAGGATGTATCACAGCACAAAAATTAGTTGAAGAAGTTCCTAAACTAAGTCAAGTAGTATTAGGAGCAGAGTATTATCATACTGCTGAAGTACTATCCCTTTTATTGACTTATGAATTAACACACGGTTCAGGTAAAGTTTGTCCACCTATAGGAGGTAACAAACCTGATGACTTGAAAAGAATTAACTCAGACACGATTGAAATCAAAGAAGGATTTCCTGATGAGTTGAAAAATATAGCAGTTGATTTTGATGGTGTTATACACAAAAATTCTAAAGGCTTTTATGATGGAACAATTTATGATGAGCCTATGCAAGGTGCAAGAACTTCTTTAGAAAGATTATCAGAGAACTATGATGTAGTTATATTTACTGCAAAAGCAAAACCTGATAGAGGATTAGTAAATGGTAAGACAGGAACACAATTAGTTTGGGAATGGTTAGAAGAACACGATATGGCACAATTTGTAACAAAAGTCACTGCAGAAAAACCAAGAGCAGTTCAGTATATAGACGACAAGGGTATAAAATTTACTGATTGGGTTACGTATTGGGAAGAGATGAAATGAAAATAGCATTTTGTTCACAAATGGGTTTCGTTGGACAAATATCAAGAAACCATAAAAATATGAGAGTTGAGTTTGCTCAGATGTGTGCATTAGGAGCAACTCACTTTCCATTATATAGTCTCGGCACAGACCAAATGGACAAAGATTATGACCATATCATAATGTTGATTCCGAAGACACAAAAAGACAGAGATAAATTGTTTGAGATGGACTTAGTTGAGTTAGCAAGACAGCATGGAAAGATGATTTGGTTTATGCAAGAAGGCCCTAATTGGATATATCAAGACTTACCTATCTATCAACAATTTTGGCATTTTAATTTATTACAAAAAGTAGATGGTATTCTTACAGAAAATGTAACAGATATTTCTTACTTCAGAGGATTACTTGGTTCTGAAAAACCTATACACGACATACCATCATTAATGATTGAAGACGATATAGTTTCAAGAAGTGAATGGAGTAATGCTGTTATCATTGGTGGTAATATGGTTAGATGGTATGGAGGATTTGACTCATATATTATAGCATCATCATTCTTACCTGAATATTCATTACACTCTGTTAGTATGGGTAGAAAACAAAAACAAGAAGATGAGATAGATGATATAGATTACTTGCCTTATATGGAGTGGAGAGATTGGATAAATACTTTGTCTCAGTTTCACGTTGGAGTACATTTGATGCCAACAATAGCTGCGGGAACATTTGCTATGAATTGTGCATATCACGGCATACCTGTTATTGGTTATGAAGAAGCAGACACACAAAGAAATTGTCACCCTCTTACTTCAGTAAAGATTGGTGATTTAGAATTAGCAAGAGATTATGCTGAGAAATTAAAAGATGATAAATTTTATAAATTGTGTAGTGAAACTGCACAGAAAAGATACAGAGACCATCATAGTGAAGAATCTTTTCTAAAACATATGAATGAGGTATTAAAATGAATTTAATAAGTTTTATTCTACCAAGTAGAAATAATCTAAAATATTTGAAACAAGCGTATCAGAGTATTAGAAAGAACTCTGAACATCAACACGAAATTTGTATAGCATCAGATGCGAGTACAGACGGGACGGTTGAATGGGTACAAGAGATAATGAAAGAAGATGAGAACGTGAAACTTCATATCAACGAAGGTCCTGAAAGACTTGGACACACTATTTTATATGATACATTAGTTTATGATTATGCGTCTCACGATAGAGTGATGATATTTCACGCAGATATGTATTTATGTCCTGAAGCAGATGAAGAGATAGACAAATTATTAAAACCAGGAAAAGTTATATCATTGACTCGAATCGAACCTCCTCTACATCCTCCAGGTCCTGAGAAGATATTATGTGATTATGGGATTGAACCTGAAGAGTTTAAAGAAGAAGAATTATTAAATTGGCTTAAAATTGAAGGTAGTAGTGTAGCAGATGATAAATATAGTGATGGCATATTCGCACCTTGGTGTATAATGAAAGATGACTTCATAAGAATACATGGACACGACCCTTTGTTCGCTCCTCAATCAAAAGAAGATTCAGACATATTCAATCGATTTATGTTAGCAGGTTATGAGTTTATACAGACTTGGCAAGGCTATGTATATCATATGACTTGTAGAGGCTCACGATTCAAAGATGGAGCAAAACGTAATCCTGATGGACAAGTATTTATGAAAGGTAGAGAAAGTGACGAGTGGCTAAAACAGAATATGAGAAGTACACGAAACTTTATCAGAAAATGGGGCTCGATGGTTCAACACAATGAATACTTAAAGCCTATTATACCACCTAAGTATGATATCGGATTAGTTATCGATAATTGTACATATGATTTATTGAAGTTATTTGAGCCTTATTGTAATACTATTTACTTAGATAATGATAAACATTTTCAAAAGTACATTGACGAAGAACAACCTAATAGTCGATATGACTTAGGTTCTAAGTTAATAACAAAAGATGCTATGAATCCTATTAATGATATTGTTATTAGTTTTGATGCTAATGAATTAAACGACACAAACTTTCAACAGATATTTTTAAACTTTCCAAGAATACTTGAAGAGAGTGGTGAACCTAATTCAGACTTTGAATTAGATATATTCGGAATTCAAATAAAAAACCTTGACAACCAGGTGGATATATTAGTAAATTCAGTATGTAAATGAGTGACTCTAAGAAACAAATCACAGGCTCCTTCTATTTAAAACTTCCTACTTTTAGAAAAGAGGATGAATGGTTAGAAATGGGTGAGATGTCTTTTGGCAATTTTTATTCATATGGTGGATTGACAGCTTTACAACAATTTTTATCTATTGCTGAGAAAAAGCCTAAGTTGATGAGTAAAATTGAAATAAAAGACGATAAGAATAATAACTATACAGCAGAAGAATTTGTGTTGATGTTATCAGATGTAAAGGTGATTGATAATGGCTAAAGTAGATTGGCAACAATATGAAGACGATTTGATGGAAGACTCATTCAGACAAAACATTAGAGTTAAACATAAAACTAAGAAAAAACAAAAGGAAAAGAAAAATGAGAAATCAAAAAGTTATGCGATTCGTAAAAAGAATAATTAGTCTTCCGATACTATTCTTAATAGGATGTGGAGATGTATATGAGCCTGAAGTAAGTGTAGAGCCATATTGTAATATGCCTGTTGTAGATGGAGTTCCAACTCTTGCTTTAAGAGACACGTGGCAAACTACACATATGATTGATTTTAAAGTTACGTTAGATGGAGAACCTGTTGAGTACGCTACTATAAGATTTGAAAGTAATTTATATTGGGTGTTAGGAGATACAATTGGATATATTGTTGATAGAGCATTAACTGACGATTGGACATATATTAATTACGATACTACATATGTAACAGGATTTGGTGGTGCAGAAGTGCCGACAACAAACTTTAGAAGTATGACAGACGATGAAGGTCTGACAAGTAATGCAATCGCTCCTGTTCGAACAATGGATGGTGAAACTATGATATTATCATACTCTGTTTGGGTAGAAGAGATTATGGAAAGAGTATATGGCGAAATAGAAATAAAATTGGAGAAGTAAATGGCAAGACGAACAGCGTTTGGGGCAGGAACTCAAAAAGAAACAAAGAAACGTAAAAAGACACGACAAGGTAGTGGTCGTGGTACTAAGTATAGTACACGAGTAGGCTCTAAAAGAAACAAAAAGAAAAAATACAGAGGACAAGGGAGAGCTTAATGAAGTGGGTCTTGATTAATAAAACAGATGAAGTAGCTGATACTTGTGAGATAGCAAGTGAAGTCGGAGTATCAGGTGCAAAGACTTATTTCAGAAAAAGAAAACAATTAGACGAAGAATCATTTGATAAACTTTGGAAAGTGATGAGTCAAGAACAATATCACAGACATATGGAATTAGCTAACAGAGAAGGCAAACAATACGAATGGTGGAAAGATGAGCCTAAAGGTCCTGATGACGAATTTGATTATTAGATGTTAGAAAATTATAAAAATCATTTCGATGAGTTTGGTTATGTAGTTATTGATGATTTCTTATCAGAATATGATGCAGAATCTTTACACGAGTATTTCTATAACAAAGATTCAAAGTGGTGGGATAATTGTATATTTCCTGACGAAGATATAACAGAAGGCTATCAATTAGGATTGTATAAAGATGGAGACCCAAAATTATATTGGAAACAGAGATGGCTACAAGAAGAGTTAGACAAACACGATTATTTTTTTACGTACAGATACAAAAGACGAGGTTACTTTGAACATCATCACAATCAACCTTGGCAAGATGATAGCCCATCACTAACAAAACAATTTGATGAAGATGATTTAAAAAATACAATAAGTTATATTACAGGTTATGATAATCTAAATTTACAAACTATGTTTTGTTCTTGTTATCAAGATGGAGATTACAATTCAATACATAGAGATAGTGACGATGGCAGACGTTTAGCATACGTTTATCATCTAACAAAGAATTGGCAGTTTGCTTATGGCGGATTGTATATGTCGTATGACAAAAGAGTTAATAACGTGAAAGATGTATTACTTCCACGTTTTAATAAAATGGCTATATTTGATGTAGCAAAAAACAGAACTCCACATAGTGTTACACAAGTAGCAAATGGAGTTACAAATAAGAGAATCTCACTAACAGGATGGTATGAATAATGAAAAAATATTTTATAGAAATAGGAACTTCTGACTTTAACACGTTAGAACACTTAGCTGAACAAGGATGGCAGGGAATTTTTGTAGAACCCGATGCTTATTACTTAAACAACTTAAAAAAGTTTGATGATTGTATCTACGAACAATCTGCTATATTAAACTATGATGGAACTACTCAATTTATTAATTATGATGCAGAATGGGCTTCAGAAAATGTAAAAGACGACATTTGGACACGAGGAGTTGGTACAACAAATCTTGATATGAATAATATGAATAGTAATCCCGATTGGCCTACTAAAGAATTTGAAGTTAAAGTAAAGACTTTAAATACATTAGTGAAAGAACACAAAGTAAGCAAAATAGACTTTTTGAAAATAGATGTTGAAGGAGCTGATACTGATATATTATATGATTATGATTTTAGTATAAGACCCAAGACAATAAAAATTGAAGTAGCTCATCACGAATTTCATAACGTAGATGTTGAAGATTTCAGAGAATATATGATTGCAAAAGGTTATACATTATATGCTGAAGATGATTTCAATTCACAAGATATGTGGTTTTTTGATAATAAATAACAATAGGAGATAGTAAATGGAATACTATGAAGTCGATGTAGTCTTTGAAGAAGAAGTATCAACAAAGAGTGGCATCAAAATGAGAAAGATACGAAGAAAGTATTTAGTCAATGCACAGAGTGTAACAGCTTCAGAAGCGTTAGTATATCAGTTTTTATCAGATAGTCCTTACAGCTATGAAGTAGTTTCTTCAAAAAAGTCAAAAATAGTTGACGTAGTTTCTGATTAAGTATATATTTATCAATGAGACATTGAAACTAACGTAAGGGGTAAAATGAATCAAGCAGACAGAAAAGAATTTGATATTATTCATACTAAGATAGACACTATTAAAGAAGACATCGAAAGAATGAATCAAGACATTAACAATGCACATCAAAAGACAGATGAAAATCTCAAGTTCATCAAAGAAAGTTTATTCAATCCACACGAAGGTTTATGGGCCGAAACAAAGTTAAATACACAATTCAGAGAAGATACGAAGAAATGGAGAACAATGATTACATCAGCGTTAGTAGCAGTATTTGGCAAGTGGGTCTACGACATACTTGGCTGACGCAACTACGAAGCATATCAACAACGAAAAAATTTATTTCGAATGTTATACGTGTGTCCTTTTACACAATAATGTTTTCTTTCAATCCAATACTCTCTCAACAATCTCAAGACGATTTAATACTCTCAAGTGATATTGAATTATCAAAAGATGAGTTAATACAAATCAAGAACAAGATTACACAAGAGAAGATTGGCAACACTCCAACTTGGATATACATTAATGATAAGATGTATTTAATAGAAAAAAGAGTTACTAACTCACACTTGGAGAAGAGCATTGAGCAAGAAAGTGAAAGAAACATTAAAAAAGATTATAAGTCCATCTTTAAACATAAAACTTGACGAAGAAGATATAGAGATAACTCTCTTAGAACTCAAAAGAAAAGTTGGGCCTCCTAAATTATTATTTAGCAATAGAGTAAGAGAAATCAAATGAGTAATTATATAATGATAGACTCTTTAGTTAATAAGAATTACGATAGAGTAGCAGACTTAAAAAGAATGAGTGAACAAGAGGAAGCTCTCATAAGAAGTCAAACTATGTTAATGATAGATAGGAACGTAGGGAAGTCTCATATAACTAAAAGAGTATTAAAAAGATTTAAAAAATGTATGATGAAATGAGTGACAATCAAAAAGATAACATACACTATATGATAATGGGAATAGCAATAGGCATCAGCGTAGGCTATATGATATCTATGTATGTTGTGTATCTATAAATTATAAGTTATGAATAATTGGAATAAAGTAGAAAAAAGAAAAAAGAAAACAACGTTCACACGAGCTGATGAGTTATATGAGTATTTTAAACTCTTTATACTGATATCAATAGCACTCGCATATATGTACGTTCTATACTTCTAACTCTTCGATATAGCACCTTTTGTGCTAAAGCACAAACTGAGATATACCAACATCAGTTAGATAGTCTTAAACTTGATATTTCATAAAACTATCAATATTATATCATATATATCTATTTATCTTTATAACTAAGAAAAGAGATACTATAGATGAGTGAAAAACATAATGCCTTCCTTCCTGACGAAAGTCAAGAAAAATCTGAGACTTTTGATAGAACAAAAGTATTAAAGATGACAAAAGACTATCGTATTCTCAAAGTCCCTACTTATAAAGGCTATCAACTTTCTAAGTCACGAATAGAATGGGCTATTCATAACACAGAATCTATGACACAAGCTGCTCGTTTACTTGGGATAGCTTATAACACATTTAAGAAGTATGCTGAACAATATAATCTGTTCAAAGTAGCTAAACACTCAGGGCCTCATAAACAGCCTCTTCACTTCGATTGGAATCAACGAGCTAATGACATATTAGAAGGCAAGCACCCAAATTATTCAATACAGAAACTACAATGGCTATTACTTAGAGAGAAGAAGCTGATAGATTGTTGTTATGAATGTAACTATAGCAAGAAGCGAGTACGTGATAACAAGATAAGTTTACTGATAGACTTCTTAGACAAAGACCATCATAATCACTCTATAGACAATTTACGTATGTTGTGTTATAATTGTTATTTTCTATTAGACAGACCAATGTATAAAATGACTAAACAAAAGAGAATGGAAGCCTCGATTGAACACTATACTGACAAGTTCGAAGAGATACTGAATGAAGAGACAGAACGTATAGACAAGCAGATAGAAGAACAAGACGAAGTAGAGATTAAAACTAAAGTAGAAGAGTTCAAATGGGGCGAGATAACTATGCCTAAGAAGTTCTAATTTTTTTGCATTTTTGACAAATCTTAAATTTACGAAAAAAACCTGATACAAGTCAACCTTTTTATTCAGTCGTATTATTCTTTTTATTAGTTATATAATCAACTGAGTGCTCAATCCAAAAATGGGCATCTATCTAACTAAAAAAACTTGCATTTTATTAAAGAAAAAGGTTGTCCTGTATACTATTTTAGTGTTATATTTATATGTTGATTGAGATGATTACTGATTGATTTCAGATTGGGCTTTCAAAGAGTGAGATATCATAGTCTTTGAGTCGCACGAGTACTGAATGAAGGTAGGACTATGAGAGTTCGAGTCTCTCACATTCACAAAGAATCATCAATCTAAAAGAACGAGGCATCGTTTCGACATAAGAAGACAGAGTAGCTCTCTGTCTTTTTTTATATACCCTGGTCCTAATAATAATATTTAGCAAACAACACGTAGTATTACACATAGTGTAATCAGACTATCTAACGCTCGAGCAATAAGACTAAATAATATATAACTAATAAAAGAAAATGGTTGTCCTGTATATAGTATAGTGTGTATATTCACATATGAATTAGAGAGATAAAAAAGGAGATACAGAGAACACAATGATATAATATAAGCTCGTCTGTATACACAGATAGCGAGAGTGCTGAAACGAGTGTGAAAGAGCGATAACACACAACGAACTAAAAGTGAAAGAGGCTGTTAGAAAACTACAGCCTTTTTTGCTATCTGACACAAAACACAAAAACAGAGTGATTTTACTGAGTAGAGCGACTAAGACTTTTTCGTGAACTCAGCGGTTAGGAGTGTGTCGAGCCCGCTCAAACTCGTTTTCCTATCGCGGGTATTTTTTTTACCCTATAGGCATTAATAGTTAGTAACCATCAGGATGGTAAAATAAAAACAAGGACTACTTATTGTATATGTATAAACCGTTACCTGACTCACTCACACTTAGAAAATCAACAATCAATGGATTAGGTGTATTCGCCTGTAAGGCGATTCCGAAGGATATAGACCTCGGTATCACACATATCTTTAAACTTGAGTTTGCATATTACTTCCCTCAGAGTGTTATGAGAACTCCTCTTGGGGGATTCCTGAATCATAGTGAGACTCCTAATTGTATGATAGAGAAAGAAGATAGTATATGGTACTTACTTACTCTACAAGATATACAATGTGACACAGAACTCACGATTAAATATTTTCCTGAGTTTTTGAATTTTTAATCTGTATATATCGTACCATCCATTATATTTACTTATATGAATAGAACCAAACAAAGAGGAAAAAATCATGGAACAGATTCTACAAAAGGTTGTGGGAGAATATTCATGGTTACTAATAAGTGGGATAGCAATATTGTTATTTCAAAATACCATCCGAGAAGCAGTAGATGGTATAATGGTTTTCTTAGGTAATGACTACAACGAAGATGATGTTGTTGAAGTTGATGGTGACCCGGGTCGTATCGTGCGTGTTGGGTTATGGAAGACCGTATTCTTTATATACCACGTAGTCAATGGTCAAATCGTTGGCGGGTCTAAACTTGTCGTAGCAAACTCTAAACTGAAAGACTTAAAGATAGAAAAGCCTTTGCCTAATCTTGATTTAAGTAAGTACAAGAATGGGTCTTCTTAAAGATGTATTGTTTTATGATATAAGTAGACCTTTTAAACGTAAGAAGAAAAAGAAGTTACGTAAACCGTTAAGAGTACGTATCATAGAATATAATAAAAGATTCACCGACTAATCCGTGGTTATCAAATGTATATGTAATTAATATGTTATTGGGCTCCACGAATCTTTTCGGTTGTCCTATATATATTTTCGTTGTTAACTTCTTTATATGAATAAGAGTGATTACGAACAAAATCATCGCCGTTGTCGTGACTTGCGCAAAGTTCTCGCCGACTCGTTGTATATGCCGAAGCCGAATGAGTATTCTCGTATGTTATCTGATATACTACAAAAATTACATTCGTTAAACGGGGCGTATCGTAAGAACAAATCTAACGTGCCGTTCAAAGACTTATCGTCTAAACAATATGCTGTTATCGACAATGCTATTATCAAGTATAAGAGATGGTGTGATAAAGATAGGAATGACCCTGAGTTTATTGCTAAGAAGATTCGTGAGGTAAACAAACTAAAAGAATTAGTAATATTGTGTGAAGAGAATAGAAATAACAATTATCAGTATAACAGAAAAATCTGTTACTCTATGTTAGAACAGATAAACACCCGAAAGATTCTATTGACCAATAAACAAAAGTTATTGTGTAATAAAATATTTAAAGAAATGAAAGAAACCGGTTGACCTGTGTTGGTTTTTCTCGGTATATTTAGTTGTTATGAGAGACAAAAGGAGTTTTATGTTTAATAGATTTACTGACAAAGGTTCGAAATATTCTTCGTTTTGGAGAACTGATTTCGATACCTCTTCAAT
>Ga0209232_1000836_pt1 | contig 17773 bp, 37 predicted proteins | sample ETNvirenome_2_60_FD_184066 | JGI IMG/M metagenome (GOLD analysis project Ga0209232, IMG submission 184066) | Marine viral communities from the Pacific Ocean - ETNP_2_60 (SPAdes) (version 2) | ecosystem: Environmental > Aquatic > Marine > Oceanic | place: Pacific Ocean | collected 2013-06-22
CTTGAAAAGTTATTCATCTCGGTCCGATAAAGTCTTCCACAGGAAACGCTAGCCAAAGATAAGGCTGCAACTAATGAAAGTTCAGGTTGTGGTACTTGAGCAATTGATTCACAAAACTCAAACATATCTTTAAGTAAACCTGGAGGTTTAAATAAATCATCTGGTCGTTCTATTTGTTCACTTGCATTAACAAATAAAGGTGCTCTCTCTGTTTTTCTGTCATGAGTCCTTTTTACATTCTCAACAACGCTATCTACTTCATCTTGTGGTAGAGGAGGTTGATTTTGTTCGTTCCAAGATTGTAAAAAGAATTTAGTAAAATCAAGATTTATATTTTTTGATATTAAATATCCTGCAATTCTTGCTGCCGTATCATTACGACTCCCTTCATTTACTCCATCTATTGCAAAGGGTGCTGTCGCATTTTTGGTAACTGTTTTTGGTACCCCTGTTATTTTATGAAATTCTGTCTCAGTAAAGTTTGGTAGATCATCAACATCATGCAAATCCCAATCATGAATAACTACAGGCCTGTAAACAGATCCGTTAGCATGACGGTTGTAGGGTGCAATAATAAGTCCACCAACACCTCTTAAATCAATTAGCCTTTCAATAGGAGTTTCGTTAGTTCTTCTTGTAGCAAAGGTAGTGTAGTTTTCAGGGTTGTTGTAATAATAATGCATGCCTTTACCTGTAATTACTTTGAAAGGTGTAACAGGTAAATTATTTTCAACCCAAGACATTGCCTCTGGGCTGTCTGCATCAACAACTAAAAACTTACCACATACTAAAGCTACAACAAGGTTATCTCTATCCTTAAACCAAGTTTCTACTAAATCACGTGTAGGTCTTTCTGTTTTGTATTGCTCCCAACCACCCAAAAAAGAGGGTGGCTTTTTATTACTTCTTTGTAAGGGAACAACGTTGTATCCCTCATCAAAATATGCGAGTGCTAATTCTAATGAGGAATTGTTTTCGTCGACGTTAAGCTGAAACATTCTTTATGCTTCAACTATATCTTTCATCTCACCGTAGATTGATTCAAAGTCCAATCTTCCATTAGTAGCCTTAATTATTTTTTTGGCTTGTTCTATAGAAGGTTGTCTGTAACCATATCTCCAGGCTTTTATTGATGCCTCCGAAATGTTGAACAACTCAGCTGCTTCAGGCATGCCGAGAAATTCAATATATTGCTTTAAAGTATATCTTCTCACTTGTCTATCCTTATATTGTGGTTGAATATTTACGGACTCTAGCTTCTTGAGTTCCCTGGACGATAGGGTCTTGATGCGAAAGTAATAATTCGCAAGCCATACATTTTCCTTAACACTCAATTTACTCCTCCGAAAAAATAAATTTTACATATGGTAAATTTTTAGTATAATAATGTCAACTAGATATTTAAATGAGGAGGACTAGTTATGTCTATTAAAGATAGAATCGTAAGCCCAAGTCAGTTAGTTGATAAACAAGGAGCTAAGCTTTTAGTTTATGGACAAGCAGGTGCGGGTAAAACAACCTTATGTTCAACGGCCCCAGGGAAAGTACTTGTTATAAGTGCTGAAGCTGGATTGCTTTCCATTAAGGATTGCAAAAACGTTGAATCTATAGAGGTTAAAGAAGCATCCGAGGTTATGGAAATTCATGGCCTTCTAGCTTCTGGCGAACTCCAATATGATACGGTTTGCTTAGACTCTATATCAGAGATAAGTGAAATCTTATTGAATTGGGAAAAATCTCGTCACAAAGATCCGAGGATGGCATATGGAAATGTGCAAGAGTCGGTTACTAATGTAATGAGAGCCTATCGTGATCTTCACATGCATGTTTTATTTATTGCAAAAATGGATAAACAGAATGTAGACAATCAAATGTCGTATGAACCAAAAATGGTGGGAACGAAACTTGGTCAATCAATCACATATTTCTTCGACGAAGTATTGGCATTGAGAGTCATAGAAGATCAAGATGATGATGGCAACATCATTAAGAAGAGATGGCTACAAACTGAGATTGGTCAAGGTTATACTGCTAAAGATAGAAGTGGTAAGCTTGAGTCTTTTGAAGAGCCTAACGTGACCGATCTTATTGGTAAGCTCGGTTTTAGTAACACACCCCAAATTAAAACAGAGGAGGTAATCACAAATGGTTGATTTTGAAGGTGTAGATTGGATTGATGAACCTGTAGCAGCTGAACTTACTGCAAAGAAGGAAGCAGCTCCAGAAGGTGTTCATGATGCCAAAGTAATTAGTGCGGAGAAATATCAATCTCCGAATAGTGGTAACTGGACCGTTAAATTTGTATATCAAATAGCTGGCGGTCAGTACAAAGATGTTATGGAATGGTTTAACTTATGGGATCCAAATCCTGAAAGTAAAAAAATCAGCAACAGTAAATTTACTGCATTAGCGAAAGCTGTTGGTTTTAAAACCTTTCCACCAGCGTTTGATAACTTTATCGGTAAAGAGTGTAAGTTAAACTTATACACCGTTAACGATAGTTGGACTGATAACGACGGTAATGAGAGAACAACTCAGAAAAATAAAATATCCTTAACAGACGGATATCAGGGTCCTGACTTCGTTCCCCCTACGAGCGAAGGAACCACAAAGCCTAGTCTGTAGATTAATTTTTAGGTTTTGGGGGAGGCTTTATGCCTCCCTTTTTTTTGGGCGGATTTATCATCTCGATATGGAATTTGCGTTCTCGCATCGCTTGTTGAATGATGTCAAGCTGTCTATCAAAGTTATAGGCCATTATATCTTCATCTGTATATACGACTAACTTTAATATCTGTTTATGTTTCATTACTTTGGTAGTTGTTCTGGGTCAAACCAACCACAAGGATAATTTACCATTAACTCCTCCCTGAATCATCATCTGTAAGAATTATAAAAACTATTAAAAGAACTAAGGCTACAGCAATATAATCAATCATTTACCTTGACCCTTATATGCTTTAAAGTTTCTTTTTTTGTTTTTATTCATATTAGCAAAGCCTATATTCTTTCTACCAATACTTGTTCGTTTACCTCTACCTTTTGTTGCTGTTACGTGTTCAGTTTTTAGCCAAGTTTTTGCCATCAGCTAATCACCGTTTTTTTTCTTTTATCAGCATACTCTGTAATGGTTTTATTATTTTTATGGTAGATGTTCATTTCTGTCCATTTACCATCTTTTATATATAGATCAATACCTGTAACAGAATTCTGTTCTTTTTCTTCTGCCAATTCATTACGCCTTTGCTCTACTCTTTTTCTTGTTTCTGGATCTGCCATTTATAGTCCCTCCTCTTTTGCTATTGCTAATCCTATTTGATGTATAACTTGTGGCACTATTGCGTTTCCGAGTCCTTTAAGTCGGTCCACCCTATTGGGTACCCCATCAGCCACTCTACCCACGTTGGGTTCAGTTGCCCATTGACTCCCATCATTTTTAAACGATTCGGTAATTGTCCTTGATGCCTTGGTTTCTCCAATAAGTGTTTCATACTGTTCTGTCCCTTGTAATCCCTCGCTGCTGGAGTCGGCCACATCTTTTTCTTTTCCTCGTAATCTACTGCGTCCGATAGTTTTGCCCCGAACTTCTGACCCGTTCCTTTCCTCGTTACTGAGTAGCCCGTTTCCGTTTCCGTCACATAATCCCCCATCGCTGGAAAGTAATCTGTCGCTTTTGGAGTTGGCCATTTCCTGTAAGGATTCTTGCTTTGACTGTCCGTTACTGCTGCGTTGAGGCTCCATCCATGTGTCCCCTTCAACATGCTTGGACTTGGTTTTTCGTGATATGCCATTCTTGATGTTGCTCTTGGAGTCGGCCATAGATTCGCTTCCCTCATGTCCTTGATCGGATATCCGTATTGAACTTGTTCTGCTAACGACCCTGGGGGTACTGTCTTCCTTCCCGACTCGTTCCTCATCTTTTCCCTCTTTTGTAGGGCTTCCTCCGATCTCGTCCCTATGTTCGTCGCATTCGGCGTTAGCCACATATCGTCCGACGATCCAGACTCTATCTCTTCTATGGGGCGCTTCGATACCGCAAGCTGGAATAACAAACGATTGCGTGGCGTAGTTTTCACTTTCCAAGTCAATAGACACATCGTCGAGTGCCATGTTGACGAAGCCAGCAACGTTTTCGATAACGACCCAAGTGGGTTTTTTGTATTTAATAATTTCAAACACGTACGGCCAGAGGTGTCTGTCGTCCTCTTTTCCTTGGCGATTGCCCGCCTGACTGAAGGGCTGACAAGGGATTCCTCCACAGAGGAGGTCGAAGTCTTGAATAATTCTTTCTGGTTCATTTCCTAATTCCTTTAAATCGTTATAAATTGGCACTTGAGGCCAATGCTTGTTTAATATCTTACAACAGAAGTCTTCTATCTCGCAGAATGCTACGGTTTTGAATTTTCCTGTTGACTCTAGCCCAAGCGAAAAGCCTCCAATACCTGAACAAGTATCAAATACTCTTATCATAGATCCTCGTAATATCTGATAAGTTCTTTTAAATAAAACTCACCTTTCTTTAGGTCTTTGATGTTATTGCTTTCCTTCAAATTATGCCTATGAATATATTTGATGATGTTACCCTCTAAATATTTTGGATAACCTGAACCAAGCTGTTGCCTTATATATTCCAAGCATTCTATTGAGCCGTTATTGTAATGACTAGGGTGGTTAACCTCTTTGTCGATACTTTCCTTATCCACGCTGTCAAAAGGTGGTACATGTGCTGTTGGTACGCTAGTCTTCATTTAATTTTATCTCCACGCTGTTAGGCGAATTGTATACAGTTGGTTCTTCTCCGTTTATAACAGCTTTATATTGTGTTATTAACAGATCCAATTTGACCCAACCTTTGTCTAAATCTTCTTCCTTCATCCAAAATATTTTAGATGCATAAGGCGGTTTCTTTTCTTGTGCTACAAAACAAAAGCCTTCTACTTTAAATCCAGCTCTTTCATAGGCCCGTTTGTACCAAGATGCCTGTAAATCATATTGATATTTACGCACCGAGGATGTAAATCCACGAACTGAGCAATCAGCAGTTGTCTTGTAATCTACAAGAATAATAGAGTTAGTAGAGTAAGGTGACTGAATCGGATGTCTTAAAACATCAGATTTAACTTTTAGTAAGACTCCTTTTTCATACCAATATATAGCTACTTCATATGGAGAATCGAATGCTCCAGGAAACTCGTCTTCATTTGGATTTAAGAGTTTCTTGCCTTCAGGCAATAAGGCATGATCCATTTGAATGATCTTATCTCGGTCAGCCGAACTAATAACCGTAAGTCCTCTTGACTCATAATCTCTTTTGAGTTGCTTGTTTGCATTTGTATATGGCGATCCCGAGATACATGCTATCGTATTATTAAATTCATTTTCTCCTTCAACAATATAAGCATGTGCTGCTGTACCAAATCTTAATGCATGGCTTTCTTCGATTTCCTCTTCGAGTGCATGTAGTTGGCTTTGTCCGAAACGTCGGATGGTTGAGGAAGAAACTCCAGGCGACATATGGTAGAAGTCGTGAGCCATATTAGGAAAATAAAACGCATCACCAATAACCACATGTTTTTCTGACTCCAACATTTCAGGCAGATTTACTTCGTTCATCTTCTTCCCCCTTCTTTGCTATTTCTTTTGCTATATCGACGATCAGATTTTGTATCTGGGCCAATACATAGTTTTGATAATCTTGTGTTATAAGATCATCGCTAGATTGTTTTTCAATATTATTTGACATATCTAATTCCTCCGACTTGCATTATATAACGAAAAGATTTAAGATGTCTACATATAGTAGGAGAAAAATATTATGGGAAGATCGAGAGAGCTCAGAGAACATATGGAAGAAGCCTTTGATTATGCATTTTCAGAGGGTTTTGACTGTATGGAAGAGTTAGAACACAACTACGCTAAGTATCACAAAAAATTTGTAGGATTTACATGTGTTGATCCTAAGTTTGACGTGAATATGTTTATGAGAGAGCGTGACAACGAGGAACAAAATATATTTTAGTTGTCTACCTTCTAGCGTTGTTTAGTGCTAACTCTCCGCACAATATTGGACAACACAACAGGATCAAGGGGACCTGGCTAGACATCCCCTTGCTTTTGGGAGTAATTATGAATTTTTTTAGATATAACGGTAAAAACATCGAATGGGAATGGACTCATGATAAGCAACATCATGTAACCTATATTCCTAAAAAGCGAGAACTTAAAATTATTGATCCACAAGGTTTCGAGATGCAAGAAGTTAAGGACGCTTTATGGGAATGCTTACAGATTGATTTTGATGACATACGGTCCAGGCAGAACAGACTCGCTAGAGAAAGGCGTAGGCGTGTTCATTGATCTTTTAGCAGTTGCAGGTATAACGGTAGCTGGTGCTTCTGCATTTTCTTTTATAGCCATACTCATTCTCGAACATTTCCTAGATTAGCTGTCAAGCAAACACCCATAATTAAAGTCTGTTTTATTTATTGAGGCAACGGTTTTCTTTGCTAAGATAAATTCATGAGCATAAAAATCGTAGATCTAAACAAGCGAAAAGGAAAACCAACAATTGATGAAGTAGTAGATAAATGCGATTCACTTATGTATCAGTTTGAGTTGAGGGGTGAGCCTAGACTTAATACGGCCTTGACACTTATGTCATATACGTTTTCGGAGATACTTAGGCTCACTCGCAACGAAGACATAACTATTCAATACGTAAATGAGGTTTTGAATACCTACGTCACTAATGAGGATACAGTTTCATTTACTCCTGATTTTGATATCAATTTAGACCCAGAAAACAAAACTTAGTATTTTTGTCATTTTTGTCAAACTAACTCTGACAGGCGCAAACGCAGTAATATCGGGGGTTTCGGGATTTTTTTATTTTTTCAATTTTTGTCATAGGGTTTAAGAATAATTCTCTTTAAATATGCTGGACCAGTTGACCTGGATCTATTCCAGGTGTATCATCTCAAAAAATACTATAGGGATTGGTAGGGTAGAGGCGTACTAAAAATCCTGTAGTTTACAAGTAATTAACTTGCACATAGAATGGAATAATGAAAGCTAGAGTTCCTGACGAAAAACTAACCTACGGTCCGATCTTAGAGGACACCAACGAACCACCCATAGAATATTGTAATCTCGATAAGCGACTGAATAGACGCCAACACTTGTTTATATGGAATGCAGTTAATAATCCAAGAGAAAGTCTAATTGAAGCTGCAAGTAAATCTGGGTACAAAGATCCAAGACAAGCGGCCAATAAACTTATGATGAATCCGTTGGTACGGTCTGAATATCATTATTTGATGAATGAGGCTAAAAAGAAGTATGAACTGAACTACGATAGGGCAGTTCAAGACTTGTATGAAATTCGTGATAAAGCACTTGAGAACGGTTCATTTAACGCTGCTGTATCGGCTCAAGGTATGTTGCTAAAAGTGGGTGGATTAATTGTAGATCGTAAAGAAGTTAAGTACGGTACGATTGATCAGATGTCTAGAGAAGAAGTTGAGAAAAGATTATCTCAGTTGTTAGGTCAAACGATTGAGGGTGAAGCTGTCGAAGTAAAAGATGAATCACTCACTCTCAAGAATGTAAAAGAAAAGAAGGATAAAAAAAAGTAACCATTCCATAAGTCTTCCCCTAAAAGTTGCTAGACACGATTAATAGGGAGAAGAATATGAAATACATATACAGTATCGTGCCTAGCATGAAAATTATAACTCTAATTTAATTTTAATAACAGACGTTTCGGGGTTGGCTAGTTCGTGATATTCATCATCATGTTCATCATAAAATCTAATACCAAACTCCATTGTTAATGTTTCCAAGATCGGTCCAGGATCGTTGGCACCATATCGAAACAAATCAATAACGTTATTCTTTGAATCGGTTGCAAAGTGTATAATTTGTCCGTCCATTTCAAAAACTCGGTATTGATCGGTTTGCATAACTTTTAAGCCTAACTCTTTTAAGTCAGGGTTATCTCGTATATCCCTTAGTTTGATTGGGTGTGCTGGTCGGTAGTAAGTTGACATTTATTCTCCTCTAATAATTTTTTTATTTTTTCTTCAGGCCAAGTTGAGTAGTAGTGGGTTAATAATTGTAAATGTGCCACTCTAATTTCTGACTTGCTCTTTTCGTAAGTTGTTTTGAAGATAAAACTTCTTAACGCTTTACTGGTCCGTTTATCAAACGGTAATTCATCTGTCGGTAATAGATCACTTAACATTTGTTATCTCTTTAGGTTTATAACTGTAGCTATAACTAGGATCTAACTTAGGTTCTGTTTGAGTTCTTAATTTGCATTTAGCGATATCCTTTGCATCAGTTAAAGAATCAGCTTGAATATCGTATGTTGCTACCCTCGTTTCCATAATAGTGATTTTATAATTCTTCATCTTCGTTCTCCTCTTGGTTTTCTAATTTATTAAAATCTCTTAAAGCAAGTTCTAGTGCTACGGTTGGGGTATAGCCATTGGCTAAGTATTCTTCATACTTTGCCTCAAGCCATACTTCATTAATGTGATTACTCATAACTTAAATAACTGGTATTGTTGATAAATCGGTAAATGATGTTGCTAAAGCACCACCATTATTTCCTTCATCGTCTGCCATAGGAAAGATATAACTATCATCATCAAAGATAATGACTATCGGTCTTGAATCCCACATCATTTCCTCACATTCTTTTTCTGTAAAATACTCAACAGCTTTAATTTTTTTGCCAACTAACTTGTCGGCTATCTTGGTTTCCCAACGATTTACTAATTCTTTATCACTCATTTTCGTTCTCCTCTATATTTAAAAGCTGTTCATCTTCTTTTTTCATTCCAAAGATTTCTACTCCTATATCATCTGTTGAGTACACTTCATTATTGGGACCATAATTACCCTCAAAAGCTATTTGCTTTGCTTGTTCTTTGTTTTTAGCTTGAACAGTTATTTCTGAATAGCCTGTCCAGCTTGTAATCAATTTAAATGTTTTCATTTAGTTCTCCATAAAACAGTCTTTTGATCTTGGTCATTAAGTTTATCCTCGTAAAAATAAACAACCGCAACTGTTCCTTTAGTAGTGCATTCTGTAATCCTGTAATCAATCTCAGGTGGAATGTTAGATGCACCTAACATATCAGCTACTTCGTCAATCGTTATTTTATTGTTGGTCATTTTCTACCTCTCTTTTTCATTCCTTGTTTATATATCCTATCAGCTTGTCTTTGAAAGGATTTTTCTACTTGTTTATCAAACCAAGATCGAAACCACTTACGTAATTTACCCATTTTCCACGTCCAAAAAATTAATCGGATCATAAAAAAATTGATCTACGATAGGTTGAAATTCATCATTCATGCCGTCGAATGTTTCTTTGTCAGCAGTCTTTAATGCGTCGTTAGAATTTGCAGCCTCGACTTCAATATAAGATCGGTATGTGACGGTAGTACATACATAATATTTTTTTGTTTTCATGCTCCCCCCATAAATTCAAAAGTTTTCACATTTCCTTGATTACCAAATATCATTCTTAATCGGTTCAAAACTTCTTTGTTTCTTCCACCAATATTCCATTCGGTAATTTCAAAGGCCTGTTTTCCTTCTGGTCCGAGATAGTTTGTGCCATTTTTGTAGTTATAAATCGTTGCACAAGCATTATCGTCAAAGTTTATAATCCATTCGGCATCAGACTTGTAATTATCATACAGAGTCGGTTTTCCAAATAGGTTGACCAAAGCAGAGTAATCGGCATCAACATATCCTATAAGATGTGAACCACAAGAATTATCAATAAAGCCTTCGTCATTATGTGTTTTAAATTTCATTAGTTTTCTCCTCTATTAGTTGTTTAAGTTCTTCATCAGTATAAGCACAATCACAAGCCAAGCAGAGTTGATACCCTGCTTGTTCTTGTATGTCCCTTTCGTGTTCATACTTTCCACAAAGCTGACACTTACTGAAACAATTAACGTCCATTATGCAATCTCCTCTAATAGACCATTTTCAAAGTAATACTTACCACCCAGATTGATACTATCTTTAATGGCTCTATAAGTATTAACAGACTTTTCATCACATACCCAACACAAAGATATTTTGTAGAGCTCACTTATTGGGTTCTCTAATTGTTGAGTAATGAAATCAATCATATCTTTATGGTTGTCAAGATATGCATTAGGGACGTAAATAGAGAACCACTCTTGTGGGTGGTTCTCATATGAGGCGATTACATCTACGTTAACTGACATTACGCACACTCCTTATCAGCGAAGTGAAGTTTGACATAATTTTCATTTGTCACGTAGGAATTACCGTTTTGGTCAGTAATGATGTAAGGACGTTTTCTTGCCCTAGTTTTGTAGCCTGTAAGTTTGAATGTTTGGCTACCGTCAGTATATGACTTATTGATATCTATCTTCTTCGTAAGCGTTTCATTTAGATATTCAAGATGCTCTTTTAAAGCAGTCATTTCTTTTGAGTCTTGTCCTTTGATATTAATTTCAAGTTTAAGGGTAAAGTTGTGTTCAGAATATGAACCTCTACCTTTTTCAATAACAAGACCGTTTTCATCTGCAAAGTTTTGCAAATCAATAATGACTTGATCTGCGACTTCTTTACACGTTTTCTTATCAAATTTAGTAATCATAATTTTCTTCTCCTTTAAGTTAAATGTTTACTATAAGTAATATTATAATGATAAATATCATGATTACAATAAGTATCTATAAAAAATAATAATTAATACAATTTTCATATAGGGGTGGAAAAGTATCGCACCCCCTCTCTCTTTTGCTCTCTCCCCCAAAATAATTTAGGAATTACAAGATCGGGATATTTCGGGACTCGGGATTTCGGGATTTAGGTTTTTACAGTAAACAACAAATACCACAATTTACACATATCACATCTGCCTGGGACCGCGGACCAGCTAAAACACACGCCGTAGCTCTCCTAGAGTCGGTTAAATAGGTTTGTCGGGATTTCGGGGGTCGGGATTTAGTTATTTCGGGAAGAAGGTTCTTCATACAAGTACACATATTACCACATATACATCAGCTGGAGAGCTTCTGGTCTGGTGTTCAGCAGCTGTAAAGGAAGATAATTAGGTGTTTACTTTGAGTATCTAATGGATTAAAATATAGGTTCATATATTAAATAAGGAGAAAATATGAAAACTAATAAAGCCGAACGAGAGGCAATCGCCTCAAAATTCTACAAGCAAATGAAAGAGCGTATTGTTTTAAAAAACAAAGAGTTCGCTAAGACAAATGCTTATAAGCACATCATTAAGCTAAGAAAGGAGAAGGAGAAGTTAAATAAACAACTCACTTCTATTAATGAGGAGATTAATCAGAGTGTTGCTCATTACAACAGAAAGAACCATTCAGAGTATTGGCAGTTAACTATAGAGAGAAATTATAGTGCTTACGATAATTATACTGACGAGCCAAGATTACAACTTCACTCTGAATATATGTGTGTGCCTGACTTGGTGAATGCAATCTTGATTGCTCAAGTGGGTGCAGAAAGTGTTGAAGAAATATTTAAGTCATTAGAAGGAGAGGTGAAATTATGAATTAAATAAACCAAAGCCATCAAGCCCGACTATATGTCGGGTTTTTTTTGTTCGGGATTCGGGAATCGGGATTTTAACTTTCGTTAGCAAACTATCACAATCTATCTATACACATACTCACATACTCCTAGGACCAGAGATCTACGGGCGTGCCATCAGTTACGTCTCCTATTAACAACCTTAAAAGGTCATCTTACAGAAAGAGGCTGAAGTAAATCGGGAATCGGGATTACGTTTTCCCTGGGAAGCTGAAGTGAAAAAATTAAGAAGGGTACACAAGCATCACATGCTGGCCAGCAGCTCCTGATGCCTGGAATGCGTCTAGAGTTGGCCAAAAATTAATAGTTGACAATTTGTATACTATTAGATATGCTCTGATCATTCATATAAACAAGGAGAAGATTATGAATATATATCAAGAAGCGTTAAAAACGTATAACTCAGGTTTATTCCTTCAGTTGGAAGGTTCATTTGGAAGAAGCTTTGTAAGCCAATTCTTAGACTCAGGAATAATCAAAACACTTAACGAACCTGGAAATGTTGTAAAGGATGGCTACGGCAGATCTATCACACTTAAAAAGGCAGAGATAGATGAAGATCGTATTGATGAACTTTGGTTAGATCATCCAGAATTTATGGAAGATCTAGAGGGAGCAGAGTCATGAGTATTTCATCCGCAACAGAAAACAGACTACGAGAATTGTGCGAAGCATATGCAAATGACCTAGAAAGAGGAAAATTGGTTTTTCACTCTGAAGATGATGAAGAGGTGTATGAGGCATATGATATAAAATATACGGTTGATAGCGCCAAGCAATATTACGGCTGTCGAATCATGCTAGCTGGGGGTGGTCCGACCGTTTACCTGGATACCGTTGCAAATCAAATTCAAGGCTACTGGGGTTCCGATGAATGGGTCACAAACGTCAGTTATGATAGTTGCGAAGCTGTTGATGATTATTGGCGAGAAATGTACGAATGCTTGAGCTGATATTAATCTTTCTGATCGTCGCCGTCTTGCTAATCGAATGATTCGGGACGTCGGGATCGGGATCCTAAATTTAAAAACTAAGGCCAAGCCAAGCAAGTAACACAATAACACAAACGGACTGAAGTCCTGGACCAGACACCAGCCGTATTACTCTTTCATATTAGACTCCTTTAAAATTAATCTGTTGAGTGATACGGTTGGATCTTTATGTAAATAACTGTTGACTTTAAGTAAACTATTTAGTATCCTTATATAACTAAGGAGAAAAATATGGAAAATCAAAATAACCAAAAACCAAAAAAAACTCTTATTTCTTTACCTACTGAAGAACTAAACTCTTTGCGAGAAATGCAAGGTCTATTTTTGCAACAGTATGGATTTAAGCCGACTTACTCTCAAGCGATAAGCTTGTTAGTTAAGTTTTGGGTTGAAAATAAAAAGGACTGATCAGTTATAACGGGAACGGGATCTTCGGGATCCTGTTTCCTATATCATTCGGGATCGGGAGATCTAAACACAAAAACACCAATTCCAGCAGAAAGCCTCCAGGTAAATACATCAGGTAGATCTACTGACGGCTGTCGTCACACACCAATCATCTTCTTCAAAAAATGACATGATGTCAGTTTTATTATCAATTCCTGGAACAAAAAAAGCTGGTATAAATTAATGAAATTAATAGTTGACAAAGAGTAAACTTATAAACGATAATTAAATCAATAAAGGAGAAAAATATGAAACTTCAATTTATTATAACTAATGAAATGGGTGTCCAACTTTTGATGGGTGCTGAAGATAACCTTCAAAGACTTATCGTTAATGATAAGGTCTTGATTGATCAAGGTCAGTCTACTGAGGAAATGAGCAACATGCTCTCGTTTCAAGGTGGAATGAATCCTCAATCATTACTAGGTCTTAATGATGAGTAATCGTCAAATAGAAAAGGCTTTTTTAGAAATGGCTTGTAAATCAAAAGCAGTTGAAAAACTGCTTGTTGATTATGACCCAAACAATAAAAAGGTTATTGATAATCATAAAAGAAAACTTAAAAAGGTTTCAAAATGAATATCAAAGAAACTCATAAGATTGGCGAAGACTTGTTCTTCGTCATTCAATATATGAACTCTTCACTTGACGAATATGTAATTGTTCTCAGAACTACTGACGAACAAGTTGCAAGGGATAAGGTCAAGCGAATGTGGGACAAAGATATTTCAGCACAAATCAAGCGTGTTGTTTATCAAGATATACTGATTTAACCCAAAGCGATTAGGAGATCGCATTCATTAGTGAGGGCACTTAGGTGCCCTTTTTTTTGTCTTGGATTTAGGATTCTTTTTGAGGTGGAATTTCGGGATCGGATCGGTAAGAGCTACGGACCCCAGCAAAAAAATTTGGTAAGCATATATACACAACCTTTACACAATAACACACACAAATAAAAATCATTTTGCACACATTCCTATCTTTTTTTGTTTTTTTGGTGTTACAATCTTTACCATATTAAGGTTTAAGGGTAGCGGGCTCCTCAGATAGCACTACACATATCTAGCTCTCTCCTCTAATACAGAGTCCGCAACCCGCTTAAAGGAACAAATATGGATGAATTAGATCAATTAGCGCAAGAAGTTGGTAGTATGCCCGAAGGCGATATGCCACCTCCCGCACCCACTCCTCAACCCTCAGATGTTATGGCAGAACTTGGGACTCTATCTCCAGAAGAAAGAGAAGAAGCGGTTCAATCATTAATGCAAATCATACAAATTGTTGAACAATTAGAGGCAGATGGAGCAAGTCCTGAAGAAATAGAACAATTTTTAGCCGAGCTAGGCTTAACATTAGAAGAATTAGAAATACTTGAGCAAGCTCTGATGGGCGGCCAAGAACAAAACATGATGATGTAATATGGGTTTATTTTCAAGAGTACTAAGAAAACTACAAGCAAAAAAAGGTATTGCACCAAGAATGCCAAGAGGCGGATTCGCTAAGGGCTTATTCCGTAGAAAACCTCTTGGAATTGAAAAGCTTGTAAATAGAGATTCAAATATAGATTTTGGTATAGACTTTAGTAGAAGAAGTGGTAGTGGAGGCTTCAGACCTATAGGAGACGGTAGATTGGCTCCTATTAGTGGCTCAGTTAATCCAGGCTTTAATATGGAACCTAAAGACCCACAAAAAAGAACAGCCTTACAAGATGCATTTGCAAGATTTCGTGAACAATTAAGAAATCAACAACAACCACAACCGCTTCAAGAAGTTGACATGTCAGGAGTAGGTACCCTACCGCTCAAGAATCTTAGGCTACCCGACTTTTTGCAGAGGGTACCCAACCCTATGGAGAATCTTCCAAACCTTAACATCCCTACAGGAATACAAAATTTAAAATTTTCACCAGATTTCGGTAATTATGTTCCTATGTTCAATAAAGGAACTGATGTAAATATAAAAGACATTTTAAATGAATCAGGAACAGTAATATCAAATAAAGATCGTCAAGAATTTGAAATGCTTCCACCAGATAGTGCCTATTATCCAATGTCTGAACTGCGGGCTAGTCAGTTAATTTTTAGCTTAAATTCACAAGCAGAAAATTTGATGAACCAAATGCTTATGGAAGAAAGAAATGGTGAGATCGAAAGGGCTATGGAAACAGGTCGACAAATACAAAACATCAACGACGAGATAGCAGAAATTAAAGGAAAGGTCGGGCAATCAAAATATATGATGGATGTAATAAGACCAGGATTTTCTGGTGGAGGAGATGTTGAAATAGATGAAACAGTAGCTACGGCATCTAGGATAAAAAAACCAACAACCGTTTTAACTGATTTTTCAGACCCACTTGTAGATGTAGAGCAAGAAGAATTATTAGCAGACTTAGTTGAAAAAGCAGAATTACAAAGTTTAATTGAAGAACTTTTAGAGGATCGAGGAAGAACAGTAAGCGATCTTGATATGATGACAATTTTACAACAAAGTTCATCTGGTCAACCAAGTATGGTCTAGCAAATGGCTAGCCAAGAAATCCAAAAAGAAATAACAAACCTCGTCAAGCAAGGTGACGTGCGTAATGCATATGCTAAGTTTGAGGAACTGCCTCTTGCCGAACAGATTACAGTCTCACTTTCACCCGTCGTAGGAGATGCTCTTGCAGGATATGAAGTCTTTGAGTTTGGTAAACGTGCTGAAACAAAGTTAAAAGAAGGCGATATCTTAGGTGGAGCAGGATACGCAGGATTGAGTGCATTAAGTGGTATTTCTTTAATTCCTTTATTTAGAATTCTAAGAGGTGGTCGAGGAGCAGCCAAAGCTGTAACCTCAACAGGAGAAACCGCCTCTGAATTACCTGTCGTTGAACAAGTTAAAGAAGTTAAACCGACTCCCCCTACTCCCCCCAAAAAAGCACCTGTCCCTAAATTAGATAAGATACCTGATACTGGTGAAAACATTAGGAAATTAGCTTATCCAGGAACAGAAGGCCTTATATCCAACACTAGAAGAGAGATTCATTTTGGTAATTATCCTGACCAAATGAAGATGCAATCTTTTATCAATAAAATTAAAAACAAAGTTCCAAACGGAGAACTAAGAGCGTTAGAAGTATTGGATGCTCAAGGTAATATTCACCCAAACTTTATCAAGCGTTTTGGATCCATACAAGACAAAATAAGCCTTAAAGGGTTTGATGATTATTTAGCACAAAAACAAAAGGATGCATTTCAATTTGAAACCTTTGCAAGAAGTGAACGTAGTACTGCAAATCCTTTTAATACAGAAGGCAACTACCCACTATCTCCAAGGGTAATTGATGAGGCTTCTTTTGTAGGTGATCCAACCACCCTAAGAGATGTTGCTTACAGATCAAAGTTTACGGATGCACATAAGGCAGGAAGAGTAAACGAGCATTACAATCAAGATTTTAATGATGTCTTTGTTTTTGATGCATCAACTGATATGAATACTGGTTATTTGAATGATAGGTTTGTATTAAATTCAGCAAGGCTTTTAGCTGAAAAATTAAATACAATCAATGTTTATAAAAACAACCTGAAGTCTGCTGAAGAAGTCGGAGAAGATGTAGCTGATTATATTGATATCCCAGCCCTTAAAGGAGCATATAAAGACTATACCAAAGAGCTTGAAAACCTTGGTGTACCCAAAAACAAACAAACAGAAATTATGAAATATGGGGTAGCCAAGATTAAAGATGAAGGCATACCCCCTAGTCGAGAAGAGTTATTTAGATACGGTACTGAAAATTTAGATTTACTTCAGGATATTTATCGTTTTGAAAGAACTGGGTCAGGTCAAATTTTAAACATAAACCGTATTCAATCAGATTACGCAGAAGATGTAGGTAATGTAAGAGACACACTCAAACGTACAAATCCAAAAGCTTCTGGATATGAAATGCCTGAAGTTACAAAAAAACTACAAAAAGAAATTGATAAAATTAATGAGTTAACTGAAAAGCAAAATAAAAAAATAGCTGAAGGGGCAAGGAACTTAGATGATGATGTTTATAAGCTTGAAGAGCAAATAAACGAGCTACTACTTGAAAAACCAGATGGCTATAAATTTAACTTCATAATGCCAAGTGTAGATAAGTTAACTAAAAACTTTAAAAACTCAAAACTTAGAAAAGCCTTCGATAAATACAGGAAAGACGTAAGATCTTTAAAGTTTAAAGGAAGTTTTTTAAAGTATGTTCGCAGTAAAGATATTTTTGAAAAAAACTCCAGCATATTAGATACAAAAATTGACGGAAAAAAAGTGAGGTTAAATAAACCCATTAGTGGTTTTGAAAGCAATCTTTATAAATTAGATCCATTTGCAAGTAAAAACAGGCCTGTTGTTTCTAAAATTGTTATACGTAAACGTTTAGAAGAGGCTGTAAAAGGAAATTATGATGGAATTTATCTAGACAGCGGACGCAAAGTTACCAACCGAGAAGGTGGGCAAGGTAGCAAAATAATTGATGTAAATTATGAAGAAGCAGGAAGCGAACTAGCCAAGGTTATAAGAGAAATGGGTTTTGATCCCAAAGAAATAAAAGTAATAGACACCAAAAAAAATCCAAATCTAGCTAGAGCTTACGATATTGCTGATGAAGGATATTACTATCCATTCTCACGTGAATTTAGAAAAGCAGTACTAGAAAAAGGTATCAACGCATTTAAGTTTGGTGGCGAAGCAACAAG
>Ga0209232_1000837_pt1 | contig 17766 bp, 5 predicted proteins | sample ETNvirenome_2_60_FD_184066 | JGI IMG/M metagenome (GOLD analysis project Ga0209232, IMG submission 184066) | Marine viral communities from the Pacific Ocean - ETNP_2_60 (SPAdes) (version 2) | ecosystem: Environmental > Aquatic > Marine > Oceanic | place: Pacific Ocean | collected 2013-06-22
ATGTGGGGTGCTATTGCATTTAAATGTCCTATGAGACAAGTAATGCGAGATCCTGATACTGGTGAAGAGATTGTTCTTCAAGAAGGTGTAGAAGTTACTCCATCACGTGAGAAGGTTATTTGGAATGAGGCTACTAAAGCTTATGTTCAGGAACTAATTAATCGTGCTGCAGCAGAAGCTACAGAAATAGTTCAGGAAGAATTACAAGATACAGATTTTGTGAATTGGATTTCTAATTGTCGTAGCATACTTAGAGATTCAAATGGTAACACTGTTCTTAGTAAATTATCTAATATAATTGATAAAGATAAGCTAAACCCTAAGTTTCCAGGAGATACTTCTATTAAATTTGGTAATGTTTCTACTGTATTTGGTAAAAATACAGATATTAAGAAAATATATATAGATAAAGATTGGAATACTAAGAAAGAAACAGTTAAAAGGCTAAACCTTGAAAACTGGGACAATTTTGGTAAAGAAAATCATCATTTATATATTAAAGATCTAGAAACTCAATTTTCTTGGAAGAAAGATGCTTATGCTATTAGACAACTTCAAGAGGGTGAAACTATATATGTAATATCTGAACATGATGGTACCGATACTGCGCGTGTTGCTACTATAGGGTCTTTGATTGATGATGGAGATAGAACAAAACAAATGAATTTATATAAAAAAGATAAAAATAAAATTCAAAATGTTTTTAAAGCTCTTAAATCTTCTAAACATGTCTCTCATTATGATGATATAGAGGTAGACGAAGAGTGGTTAACTGAATTTAAGAAGGTAGCCAAACAAAGAGAAGAGGTAGCCGCTTTAAGTGATTTAACTCCTGAAGCTAGAAGAGAAATTCAAAAGCGAGTAGTTGCTTTTAGCTTAAGAGTGGATACTAGATCTGAATATTCTAGAAGTGAGTCTGGTTTTATATGGGATAAAGTTGAGCCTTGTACTCAAGATCTTATGAATACTGAAACTGTTACATACTATGGTAACAAACAGGATGAAGAAGATTTAATACTAGCTGCTAAAATCTTAGAAAAACAGAATCCTACTCATGATCAAGTATGGCCTAATAGAGGCCATCAATATGATGATCAAAATCAAGAGCCTGTTTACTTTTGGGAACATCCTCCTGTTAGAACTTATTATGGTGATGAGCCTGAAGAAGGTTATACTAATAAACCAAATCTAAAATGGGATAGACCACAATTGCTTAGAGTAAATGATAAGGTAGCCAAACATATGGCATCTAATCCTTACTGTAAACATATTAGTGAATTCTTTTATACAGCTACTGATAATAATCATTTTAGTGTAGATCATTCTATTGTAAGATGGTATACTGGTTATTGTATGGAGCTTAAACAGTCTAAGTTTATGCATAAAATGAAACTTGTTAATAAAGAGATGTATGAAAACTATGAAGAAATTCAAGAGTATGTCGCATCTACAACAGGATTTCATAGTAGACGAAATTTTCTACCATATGCTCAGATGAAGATGTTTAGGAAAATGATAAGTTTTAATACATTTCTTGAATCTCTTAATCAGGATGATCCAAATGTTATTGCTGCTAAATCTAAAGAACTATTTGTATTTACAGATGTAACATGCAATAATGTTATAGATAAAGATATGATTATAGCTTATGAAGATCTGTTATTATACTTAGAGCCAATAGCTTTATTTCTAAATCAAATAGAAGATATTAAAACAGCTTGTGATTTAGAAGGCTTTGAAAAAGAGCTTAATGCTTACTTAGGATTTAAAAATCGTTTAGGTTGGAAACCACCTATTAATTTACTAACTTTAAATAAAAATAATTAATTATGATATCAATAAATGTAATTGATGATAAGATCTCAGGATCTTATGGGGATACCCCGTTTTGTGTAGACTTCAATGAAGAGGTCTACAAAAAAATGCAGGATATAGCTGAAACAGCTAATACTGCAGAGCACATAGAAGACTACAAAGTTGCTTTAGGCGCTTTTGAAGCTCTTACTATTGTAGATTATACTAAAACTATTCAAGATAAGTGTGAACACATTCATGTAAACAAAGCTACAGGTGAGTTCTTCTTACAATACAATGGTGTAGTATCATCTATCCCGATGCCAGAAGCATTGGTAGAAAGAATCTATGAGTCTATGGACAAAGGATTAGATTTTATGCCACTAATTAAAATGTGGACTAGATGGTTAAGAAACCCTGTTCTTCGTACTAAAATGAAGAAAGGATGGGGTAGAGAATTTTGTGAAAGATTCTTTAATTATATTAATCTTAAATATGTTCATCCACAGTTAAAGAAAGACTTGATGGAAGAACACGGTTTAAGTGAAGAGGTTGCAGAAAGAAGGGCTACTATGTATCAAATGAAAATAACCAAAGAAGGTTTACTAAATGGTTACAAAGTATCTACTGAGATTCTAACTAAATTTAAAGAAGGTGAAGACGGTGAAGTTCAAGAAGTGCCAAGGTACAAAAGAACTTTTAATGTTGACACTGGCGAGATAGAATCAGAAGGACTACCAGAACATGTAGAAGACAGATTGTTTCAGCCCGCTGTTATGGGCTCAAGCGGTGATGCTTTCTTTTGTGAGGGGAGTAATGGTTATGATAACCCACAACACTTTATAAAAGTTGGTTGTACTCATAGATTACCTGATTGGAGCTATGTTAACACTAATGATCGTAGATCATGTGTTAAAGGTCTTCATTTTGGTGGTTTAGAATACATTAACTGTATAAGTGGTGAGATACATAATATCTTTGTAGACCCAATGCATATTGGTGCAGTACCTGATGATGAAACAGGTGCGTCTAGATGTCTTCAATATTTTGTACACTCTTCTTTAGCAGGTGTAAATGGATCTATATATCATAGTTCTACTTATGCAGCTAAAACAGATGAAGAATGGGCTGAAATGCGTAAAGCAATAGTTGAGGAGTACGACTCTTTAGCTAAAGAAGAAAGTAAGAATCTTACTGAATTAACTCAGCTTTAATATTAACAATAATAGAGCGTATATCTAAAGTATTTTAATACAATCGATTCCGTAATCTACTTACTATGTAGATATGCGCTTTATTATTAAATTTAAAAACATGGAAGAATTAGACGTATTACAATTGCCAGATAATGGACCAATTGCTTTAATAGATGGTGATAGTTTATTATATTACGAAATGGGTAAGCCAACATTAGAAAAGGCTATCCAAGGTTTAAATGATAGATTGTTTCATATATTATCAATGTGTGGAACCAGCAGATATGCAGGCTTCCTAACCTTATCCAAATGTTTTAGGTATGACGTAGCTGAGACAAAATCTTATAAACATAATAGAAAAGGCGGTTCCAAACCTCCTATATTTTATGCTCTAAGAGAATATATTCAACAGGAATGGAAATTTGAACATCAAAAAGGATTAGAAGCAGACGATTTAGTTGCTGTTCACTCTAAGCCTAATGGGACTATTATATGTAGCCCAGATAAAGATGTTTTATATCAATGTGCAGGAACTCATTATAATTTTAGAACTGCAGAATTTATTAAGACTTCAAAATTAGAGGCTAATAGATTTTTGTGGAAACAAACATTAATGGGTGATGCTACAGATGGTATCACAGGAATTCCTAAGCTAGGACCAAAAACTGCAGATAACTTACTAAAGAAAGTTAGATCAGGATTTGAAAAAATAGCTGTTGAAAAATATGTTGAAAAATTTGGATACTACGAAGGAGTTTGTAAATTTGCTGAGACATTTAAACTTGTATATATACTAAAAACATATGAACAAGTGGAAAATGTTATAGGTATTAATCTATCAGGATCACTAGCTGTGAATGATATTAAACATTTAAATATAACTTATGTCGGTTAAATCTAAGCAAGTTTATTTTAACATTATGGACCCTCGAACAATAAGAATAACAGGGGGAACAAAATCTATAGTAGCTCATAAGTCTCATGAAGATATAATTTCACTAGAATTACCAGATTCCAGATTATTTTCTATTGGAGATGTGATGAAAATAAAGAATCAACCCTATAAAATAAATATCATAGAAAAGGTATATGGTAATGGTGTGTTATTTTATGAAACTTATATAGCTAAAAAAACTAAATCAAGTTTACTTATTATGCCTATGTTAGGCGGAAATAAGAATTTGTATTTTTACAATCAACATTTAATTAATTGTTTTATAGGAACAAAAGAAAACGGAGAAGGATCTATAGTTCTTTTGTATAGATGGTCTAAAGACCCTTTATTTTTAAAATTTGAAGCTGCATTAAAACAGTTTAGAAATTTTATAAAGTTTATAGATATTTCTAAGGATTTTATTCTTTTTGAATTTAAAGTTCCTATAAAGCATGAAGAAGATTATGAAAAATTTATAAAAGGAAAATATTCAGAGTTAAGTAATCAATACAAAAATCAAATATTAAAATTTAACGAAGCAGATATAGAAAGTCAAATAGCTCAAATTTTATATAAAGGTGAAAGACGTAGAAATAGATTGGAGCATAGTTTAGGTATTACTTTAGACTCAAATGCAGAACTATTTAGTGTGATCGATAAAGATTTAGAATTATTTGATAAAAATTATTATATATGACATTTGATAAAAAAGTAGACATTATAACAAAAGAAATCTCGAATTTATTAAAATCTAAAAATAAAGCTTATGGTAATAGTGCTTTATGTCCAGCCAATATCTTTAGTAAGCAAAGTGCTATAGATTCACTTTGTGCCCGTATTGATGATAAACTTATGCGCATAAAAAATAAGGGTATTTACGATGCAACTGAGGATACGGTTAAAGATCTTGTTGGATATTTAGTACTATTACTTATAGCTTTAGAGAATCAAGAAAATGATTCTTATCTTGATGAAGGTCCCCAAACTTCAAAGAACCTACCTAATTGATGTGCTCCCGGAACCCATTTACTTCCATAATAACCAAAAGGTGTTTTATCATATGGATTTTGTTTTGCAAGCCCTAAAAGCTCAGTAGTCTCATCAAATCCATTAGTTACTGTTTTAATAGCATCTGTAAATAGTCCCACTAACGGTACACTTCCTTTCAACATTCTACTTAATTCCATAGGATTTAAAGTAAATCCTAATTCCATTGCAGTTCTATTTAATATAGAATGCATCTTTCTATTAAACCAACTTCTACGTTTTATTTCATCGTCGTCCCCTACAAGACCCATGGCCATTATTGCTGCATAAAGCATTAGTAATGCTCTAACCTCTGCTAAAGTTCTTTTAACAGACCTTTGTCTCATTTTTAAATATTCAGTTGGATCCGTTAAAGATTTAATTCTTGAATCTTGACTATTTGATTTCCATTGTTCAAATTCTCTTGTTAAAGCTTTTACTCTTCTTTGGTATGTTTCTTCTTGGCTTTTACTCCATTTATTTTTTTTCTTTAATCTTGCACGTTCTGCAGGATTGGTAACAAATCTCTTTAAAAACGCTAAATGAGCCACTCCATTTAAACCTCTTTTTAAAGTATGTGTAACTATTGAAGCAAACTTTCTATCATTTTCTACCATTTCTCTTCCAAAACTAGCTCCTTTTATAAACCCTACATATCTTCCTTCTTCTAAAGTATCTAATATACGATTATACTTTCTACCTTTAAATCTTTCTGATAGCAGTCCAGGCATCCAGCTTTTAAACTGTAATAATAATCTTCCCATTAACATAGTTTGAGCAGCTACTATATTCTCATCACTCATTTCCCCTTTTATTTTTCCTGCTACTTCTTTAACTCTTCTTCTAAATTGAACAAATGTTTTATCTGTTAAACCAGGGATTACTATAGTTTTATCCTTTTTATAGTTTTCTAAATAATGATCCCACATAGATTTAGCATTCTCGTCCTCCATTAATAAATCTTCCATCCTTTTTAAATTCCCATCCTTATCTATACCATGATTTTTAGCCATAGATATTGTGATTAAAGTATCCATATTTTCATCAGCTGCTCTTAATGGATAATATGCATTATCTATATTGAAATATTTTGATGATTTTTTCATTGATAAATCTCTCATTTTTTTCCAACTTAGTCCTGCCTGATAAGGATCAAAAAACTCTGAAAATGTTACTACTGCTTTATAATTTTTGGCATATTCATTATGAGCTTCTCTCATTTGTTTCTTAGTGTAGTTTACACCATCTATTCCTTCTAAATACATGTTTATTCCCCCAACAGCTCTTGCTGCTATACCAGGAACAATTGCAAAGCTTAACACTTTTAATGAATAAATAGATTGTAATGCAGGAATAACTTTTAATAAATCCATTCCCATTACCTTTTTAGGAGGATCTTGTATTTTTTGACCATATACATAATATTTTACATATCTCATATATGTGTCAACTACTGCTTTAGAGGTATCTTCTACTTTAGGCATTCCCGCCTCATCACGCTTAATGCTTCCAAAGGAAGTAGTTTGTACTTCTTTTGTATGATTTTGTAAATAATCTTTTAAAGCTAATACTTTTCCCTCAACCTCACTCATGTGCTTATAATTATAAACACCTAGAGCCATAGCATATAAGGATTTCCCAAGATCTGCAGACTTTAAACTATAATCTATTTCGCCTTTAGAATTCCTAATAGAACTCATATAAGGAAGAGGTATTTGAGAAATAAATTTACCTTCATGCATTACACCATGCGTTTCCTCCTCTTCATGCATTAAAAACGGTCTTGATATAGAGTCAAAGAATTTGTTCATATTAAATCCATTATTTAATACAGTATCTATTATTCCATCTTGTCTATTAGCAATAAACCCAGGTTTAAGTTGTTTTCTTCCAGTTATCTCTGCAAAATTTATATTATGTTTACGATACATTTCATAAAATTTTAACAAAGGCTGATTGCCTGGTTGAAGCATTTCTTGATAACTTTTAGAGTGCCATTCAGAAGGATTTTTTAATTCAAGAAATACAAACATATTTTGTTTTGATAACCATGCGGAAGAATGTACCCAATAGTTATTATTTCTTTCCCAATTAGAAAACATAGAATCTCTTTGTTTTTTATTATCTATAACTTCTAATTCTATCTTTTTATTTTTCTTCCATCTTTCAAATGTTTCTCTTGCATTCTTTTTTAATTTAAAATGCTTTTTGATAAATTTTGGATCTTCTTTTTCTATAGCTTCATCTATTTTTTCATATAAATCATTATTCCATTTATCAACTAAGGCTCTTTTTACTACTCTTTTATTTCCTTCTTCGTCTGTAATAACTTTGTCTTCTATAAGTTTTTGATATGCTTGTTTTAAAGATATTTTATTTTTTCCTGCCCATTTTGCTAAAGCTGCTCTATTTGATTCAATTTCTTCAAATATTGAATCTGTAACTTGCTTACTCTTATTAAATGCTTTAACTATTTCATTATAAGCCACTCTAAAAACTGGATGTGGTATTTCATCCATTTGGCTTAAATTTTTATCCCACCACCCTAATTTTAAAGGAGTCTCTTTTATATTCTCACCAATTCCTTCTGCTTCTTGTGTAAGTCGTTCATACATTTTAGATCTTACAGTTGCTATATTCATTTGAACTTCTTGTAACCCGTCTGCCAATAATCCTTGCACTCTATCTGCAAGATTTTTAGTAGCAGGATCTTCTCTTAAATCTTTTATATATTCTACAGTATCTTTACCTAAAGCGCTAAATATCTCTAAATCTTCTAAAATATCTAATAAATCATTATAGTCTAAATACCCATCTTCATTAGAGTCGTTTTTATGTATGTTTTCTTTTATTTGCTCAACTCTTTCATCATTAGCAAATATTAAATTTAATATACCCTCTTTAACAGTTAGTTCTTGTATATTTTGTAATGTTTTTAAATACCTAGCTTTTAATACACTATAAGACTCTTTTTGGCCTTTTATATTTTGCATTTTAATTTTAAGCTTGTCTCTTTTATCATATAAATTTTTTAGAATATTATTAATACCCTCAAATTCTGTTTTAAGCTCTTTACCAACAGCTATTTGATCTAAAAATTTATTTTGATCACTGCCCATATAAAACACTTCTGCTTCATCAGTTCTAGTAAAATCTCTTTTTGTATGGTCTTTTACTTTATATTCTACATGTGCAGGTATAATACGGGACATTCTTACCTTTGTATTTGGTATACCATGAACTGTATATAATACTTGTTTATAAGCACCTATTTGAGTATTCCACCCATCCATTTTAATAGTAAAAGGATCATCTACTAAATTTTTCTTTTCACCATATCCTTCTGTATATTGCCAGGGAGGAGTCATAAACTTCCAATCAAATATACCTACTGTCCCATCTGAAAAAACAACTAATAAATCTACTGTACCTGCTGTATCATTTTGACTATCATAAAGTTTAGCCTCTGTCAATATCTTAGCTTTACCCTCTGTCGAATTCTTTTTATTAATCTTCTTTTGTGTTTCTTCTATTGTGTTTATTATAGAACTTACACCATCTTTAAAATTTTTAAACAGTTTATTATTTAATTCTGATTTAACTTGAATTTCTTTATATGTTTTTAAACCATGTTCATGTGTTTTTTCAATTTCAAAAATATCTTTTTTATTACTTGCTATTTTCTCTACTAAAAATTGTGCAGCACCATGAAATTTTATACCATGTTTTCTTGCATGAGCAGCTCTGTCACTTTTATTTACTTCTTGTGCTCTTTCAAGTCCTACTTTTCTTATAAAATCTCTAGTACTTTTATCTGTAATACGATTTGTAATCATTTGTGGAACACCATTTTCATCTTCTATAATATACCTTGCAAATGTTCCTTCATCATCTTGCTCCATCAATGTTCTCAAAATCTTATATTGTTTTCCTTTTATATCTGTTTTTAACATATCAGGATCAACATATATTTTATTGTGGTCGTTTAAAATTTTCTTTACTAACTTTTTTTGTTCAGATAAAGACTCTGTTGTAGTGCTGTCTTTAGGATCTGCTTGTAAATATGTTTCAGCAGACTGTATTCCCGCAACTGCGTCTTTATATTGAGATGCTTCATTGTTAAGTATTTGAAACGCTGATGTTTTGTAAGGATTACCAAATATATTACCAAACATATTTTTAATACGTTTCATTAGCTTAGCAAACCATGCTCTAAAACCTTTTAACTTTTGAATATTTTCATCTTCTAAATGCTTTTTTACTATTTCATTAGCAATTAATTTAGCAATAGCTTCATCTTTAAGTTTGGCTTCATTTCCTTGATAATCTTCTAAACTGCCATATTCTTTTACTACTTTTTTATATGCAGAGAATTTATCTACCATTTTATACATAGAATTGTATAAATCAGGATCTGATTTTTTAATAATTTCTACAAAAAAATGCGCAGCTTCTTCTGGGAGAGTAGATATATCAGCTTTGTCTTCTACAACTTGAACAATTTTGTTTAGCATATCTGCCTTAGCAATGCCTTTCATAGGGTCACCATTACGATCTTTTAATCCTTCAACCATTTGTACTGGGACACCTAATTCATCTAAGAATCTTTTTATCTTAGTATTAAGCTTATTACTCATTTGATGCTGAGAACTAGGCTCTATTTTTTCATATACATTGTCATCTTGCTTACTATAGTTACCTATATTATCAACATTAACATCTTCTAAAAAAGGTTCTCCATTTAAATCTAAAGGACGATCAATAATATTAGGATCACTTTCCCAATCACCAAACCAATCTTTAAATTCAGAAGTACGAGTCATTAAATAATGATCATACGCTTTATTTTTATCATTTATAAGGTTAGATAAATCAGACCATAATTTAGATACATTACCATTAGCAGCATATACTTCTGCTATATTTCCATTTTTATCTCTTATTACTCTACAAGCCATTAGTTACAATCTTTACTGTTATCTTTATCTTCTTGTTTTATACGATCCATTTCTTCTTTAGTTTCATATTTACCTTTAACATTTTCTTTTAGATTAATATCTGATGCTTCCCTATTTGTAGGAGAAACACCTTCTTTTCTAGAAGCTAAATTATTTTTAGGCAAAATAGACATAAATCCATCTTCAGATCTAGGATCTATAGAACTTTCTATATACTCTTTTAAAAATTTACCGTTTCCTAATTTGGTTACTGGAAGATATAATGCTTTGTCTTTACCTTGTACAAATGCTTTTCTATATAATACAGGATCCTTTTTAGCAGGTAAATTTACTGCAATATAGTCATATTTTTGGTATTTATCCCGTCTTCCAAGAACTCCTTTTCTTAATAGATTAAATCTTCCAGAACTTAATCTAGGAACTATATCTCTATCATTCCAGCTGTTTCTAAAAAATGTTTGACCAAAATTATCGAGAACAGTAGGTATGTTTTTTTGAGCATCTCTTAGCAAAGGTAATATTTTTATTGCTTTATCTATATATAATTCATTAGGAATTAAATGTAATAAAGCAGTGTCTGTAAAAGTTAAACCAGATTGTAGTATAGCAAAATCTACTAAATCATTTTGCATATTAACAGGAAGATTAAAGAAAGAGTCTCTAATCACATTTTTATCAAAAGTACTTTTAATCATAGAAAAGTATTTTAAATTATCTGTTTCATTTACAGTGTCCGTTCTTATAATAGGTAAGAGGTCCATTATAAATTTATTGTCTTGCCAATTTGGATCTAATTGCATTTCTTTTATTTGCTTAGGAAGAGAATTATCACCAAAGAATAAATCTTGTATTCTAAGTTCTAGCCCTTCAACTTTTGTTAAAGAAGCAACAAGAATATCGTTTTCTACCTTTTCTAGTAGTTTTAACATTTTTTTATCTGGTAAATTTAATTTTTCAATAAGACTAAAAACACCTAAATTATCTAAAACTTTATCTACTTCAAATAAATCACTAAACATTTTAGTAGATTCCTCAACTACATTTTTTAAACTTTTTAAATATGTATTTTCAATAATATTATTTACATTTTCAAAAGGACTATTATTAATAATATTATTTAACCTTTCAATCATAAGCTTAGCATGTGTTCTATTTTGAGGAGCTTTTGTATCAAAAGACATTGAATTTGTTAACTCACTTAGTTTTTGACCTAAGGCATCATAAGTAATAAAGTCTCTAAGTATTTGTATTTGGTATTCGGAATAAGTTTTGTCATTTTGGATGACACTGCTATTCATTCCTATCATAGATTGAAGCTGATCAGTAGAGAAATAGGTAGAAGTATATTTTGACCATTTAGGATATTTAAACTCTTTTCTTATTTGATTAGCAATAACATTCAATCCTGTTCCTCTTCCAGTTTCTCTAAGAGCAACATTATCATTTATAGATTTTAATTCTAAATATCTTTTAATAATAGGTTGGTTTAAAAAAGACGCTGTCCATTCTAATGGAACACCAGCTCTTAGTAATAACATTGAAACATTGCCTGTTTCAGGAGTTATATTTAAATCAAATAAGAATGGATCTTTACTAACATCTGCAGAAGCATTTAAAATTTGAGAAAAAGTATCTTTTATATTACCTCCTTCTATATCTAAAATATTTGAAAATGAGAGCGCAGGAACATTTTTAAAACCTTCTGCATATAAAGCAGTTTTATAAGTTTGGCCATCATAATCAAATTCTTTATTTATTGGTAAATTTAATCCTCCTATTTGTGATTTTACTAAGTGTGTATTATTTACCGCGGTAATGCCTAAGTTATCAATACCTGACCACATTCTTGATGCAACTTCTTGCTTATTTTTAAAGGATATAATTTCATTCCATCCTATATCTGGGTTTTCTACTTCGTTTTTAAGCGATCTTATTTTTAATGCAATATCTTTTGCTTTACGTGTATTAGTTGGAGACAATAGTTTTACATAAGATTGAGATCTAGCTAATATCTCTTTTTGTACCTCCATAATACGATTTTGTATAGCCCCAGGATGATTAAGCTCTACTGCAGGTCTTCCCATGTTTTCTTTAACAAATTCTGAGAATGTAGGTATTTCTGCTATTCTGTCTTTTAGTTCCTCATATTTTTGTATTGCAAAATTCTTTTGTTCTAAATAAGCAGATTCGTTTGATAAAGAAAAGGTTCTAATAAGAGTATCTATTTCTCGATCACTAAAATCTGTATTATCAAATAATATAGCTAGTTCTTTCCAAGTAGAAATTAATTGCTTACCAACCTCTTGCATCATATCTATGTCTGATACACTTGGGTCTGAATCTCTAGTTTCAGCTAAAAGCCTGTCTATTTGTTTGTAATACTCTTTTGTAGGAGCATACATATTATCATAAAATATTTTTAATCCTTGTTCTGTATTAGTATCTCCTTCTATAAATTTTCTTCTCACAAGAGTACCGTCAACTTTTCTTCTATAAGAAGGGAAATACATATTTCTTTTATCTATATCAAAGTCTAACCCTACTTTTATAGTAGACTCTGCAGGCTCAACTACAACCGGGCCAGCTTCACGAGGTAAAAATCCTGCAACTTCTATAAAGTCTATAGAATGTAATCCGTCAGTAGGAATACGAAATCCTATTAAATCTAATAAATCTCTTTCTCCTATTTTTGTTTCTTGGAATAACGTTATATCTTCTTGTACTAATTGTTTTTGTACATACAAACCATCTTCTTTAACTACTAACTTTTCTCCTGGTGATATATATTCTTTAAAATAAGGAGACATTAGTACTTGCATGCCAAGAGTTGTAGAAGTAGGATCTGTAGGATCTGATTTTCTATAAAATTTTAATAAAGGAAGTCCTTCTAATATTTTTCCTGTTTCTAATATTACGTCTCCGTTTTCTCTTTGTCTAATTGCTCTTGGAGTAAGCTCGTGACCTAATGCAGATTGTTGTACCCTAAGATCTCCGTGAAATTTCTTTTTAATAACCCCATTTTCTACTAAAGAAAATAATAATCTTTCTATGTCTCTTTTATTAACTAATAAATCTAATTTTTGATTTTCACTATCTTTAGATAGTAGCCTATTTATACCCTCCGCAATATTTTCTGGATACTTTCTTTTAGCAGACTCTTCTTGTATAACTTGTATTAATTTACTTCTATTTGAAATTTTATATTTTCCAGTTTTAGTTTTTGTTATACCCATTCTTTTTAATAAAGAATCAAAAGAAACGTTTGTTAAACCGTTCAATAACTCTATATACTCTTCTGCAAGCTGTTGGGATCCTGTATTAATTGCTGCTCCATTACTAAACAAATCTGATAAAGTTAATATTAAAGGTTGAGTTCCTTTAGATACTTTTTCTTTTGTGTGAGGAGAAATATCCAATTGAATACCAAAATGTTCTAAATACATAGTATTATAAGCTCCTTGTGGAATATTATTATTTATAAGACCTGTATTGATATCATATAATTGAGGTGCTTTTCCTGAAGCATCTACTTTGTGTCCTATTTTAGCGGCAGATGGGAATAAAACCATATCTATAGGATCTGTTTTACGTTCCATTCTTTCTTTTAATAAAGACATTTGGTTTTGAGTATCTCCTACTTCAACTAGTGTAGGGAATACAGGACTTAATGAAAATTTTAAAGAAAAAGGTAAACTAGGTTTATCGCCTACTAATTGGGGCCCAAAATATTGTGGTTTAAGGGTTGGGAAAGCTGCTCTATAATCTTCTAATGTAAGAGGTTGTCCAACTTCTCTATTGGGATCGTACATTGCTTGATATACAGCTTCTTGTTCAGTAGTCCAATCGCCCGTTCTTTCTAAAAGCTCTTTATAAAAATGCATATTAGCAAAAGCATGACCATCCGCTTCTTTCATAGCCGCATAATCTTCTGCGCTTTCTACACCATTATCTATATATTCTTGTAAATAAAAGCTTGAAGAAACAGGTTCTTCCATTACAGCTACATTAGCCGTGCCATCTGCTATTTTACCATCTAACCTTCTACGACTTTCTTCATTTAACCACTCATTCATTGAAGGATTAACTAGGGCCATTCTTTTTGCGCCTGTGGCTAATTTAGTTCTTTTAAAGAAGTCTAATTTATTATACATAGCAAAATCCCCAAAGATTAATTTGCTTTGCTCTATAGAACCTATAAAATCATTTAAAGTAAAAATAAATGTCAGTTTATCTAAATCATGTTTTGTTAATTCTCTATGATCATCTCTGTTTACAATATTTTTAATAATATCTTTACTTATATTATTATTAAAATATAAATTATTACTTTTTTCTATTAATTTATGTTTAACAAACAGATCAAAATTTTCCTTAGCTTGATCTATAAAGTAATCACGTAATAAAGATATAACTGTATCTTCGTTTTTTACCCAAAAAGCTTCTGTGCTAATAGTCCCATCTAAAACATTTTTTAAATCAATTTTAAATTCAGAAGATCCTTTTTCTAAAATATTTTGAAAAACTCTTAATTGTTTTGAATTATCTTGAAAATTTGCTATATCAGAACCATAATCTTGTAGTATACGAGCTCTTGTTACATTTATCTCGTCTTCTATATACCCTAATAAAATGTCTCTAGCATCTTCAAATTGTTTAAATACAAAGTCTTTTCCAAAGTCTAAACCTCTGTCTTGTTTAGAGTCTCCTGTTCTAAATATTTGATGCTGACCTCTTAAAACACCATTAATATATAGTCCCATTCTAGCAGATGGGCTAAGATCAGAAGTTAACTGCCCTTGAATTCCAGCACGAGCACTACCACTTCCTTCTAATATAATAGATTTTAGCTGGATAGGCTTTCCTTCTAATATTCTTTTAACTATTATAGAGTTAGCTGTATAAGGATTATTAAGAGGGTTTAGATGAGCAGGCAAACCTTTAGTATTGATTTCATCTACTATATTATCTATGTGTGTAGGTAATGATATACCATGTCTAGGTTTACCATCTGCACCTATATGTCTTAACTCTATTGCTTTTTCATTAAATTGTAATTCTGCGCTTATTAGTTTAGATAATCTTCCTCCGATATCTAAAGTATTTTCATCAAATATATCAGCTAAAGAATCTTTTTCAATACCATTAACAAACCATCTAGCAACCCCATGTATTATTTGAGGGATAGTTTCCCCATCAATCTTTATTTCAGACCTTAACATTGCATCAAGATCTGTAAAATTAATTCCTATATGTTCTAATAACTGCGTAGAAAGCTCTAGGGCTAAAGGGACCTTATTATCTTTAAAATCTTGTATAGAATAAGATTTCGTAGATTTTTTACCTTTTTTAGTGTGTATAAATTCTAGTGGTTGATTAATATCTATAACAAAATTACCATCTACTATTTTAATTAAACCTGTTTTTTGTCCAGCTAATAAATTAGTTTTCCATTCAGACTTAATTATATCATATGTTTGCTTTTTATTAGCATCTACTGGATAGTAATTACCATTTTCATCTATCAAATGTGTGTGAAAATCATTTTTAGATTGAGAAAATTGTTGCCAAAACAATGTTTGTAATCGTTTGTGAGAAGCAGGTACATTTACATTATTAACATCTCCTAATCTTTCTAAAAGTACTGATATCCATGGTTGCTTAACAGATAGATCTTGTAATTTAGCTATTTGAGCATTTTGATCTTTGATGCCCGCTAAATTTTTATGAAGATAATTCATAGCAAATCTATAGTCTACAGCAGGCGTTAATGATACAGAGTTAATAGTTCCAACATTTGGTAAGGTTCCCACTAATATTTTAACTAATGGTCTAGCACTAGTTACAGCAGAAAATTGATTAGCGTTGAACATTTCAAGCATTTTTTTATTTCTTCCGCTTTCATCTGCTAGTGTATCATATTCTAAACTAAAATCTAATCCAATAGTATTAAGCCATAATCTATGTACAGTTTTTATTCCGTCTTCATTTTGTTTTATATACTTTAAAGTATTTGCTATATCCTGTATAGCACCCTCGTTCTGGTTTTCACGAGCTTGAATTAATTTGGTAGATAAATCGTTTTTGATTTGTTTAAATACAAAATCATACGCTTCATTTATTTTAGATGTAAACTCTTTTCTTTTATTAGGATTTGATAACAACTCTATATCATATATAGACATAGGTGATTCTGACTTATCAAATAATGCGTGTGAAAAATAGTTTGTAACTACATCTGTCATATCCATAGAAAACTTAGCCCCTGCATCTGGCAATAAAGCCATATTAGCAACTACATCTATATCTTTATTTAAGTTAGCTTCATGATTAGCAAATTTACCAGATTCTATAGCTTGAAATATTTGAGGTATAGACGCCATATTAGGGTCAAGCTCAAGCTTTGTATCTAACCCAAGCAATGATCTAAGAATAGTTCTTATTTTGTGGAATATTCTACCAAAGAAACTTTTTTTAGGAGAATATATATCGCTTTTATAATCACCGTCTGACATTACCCATTGTCTAAATTCTTCTGCTAGATATTCTTCTGCCTCTTTATCAGTAAGATCTGCAAATCTTTTAATATCTCCTTTATATGTTCTTACTTTACCTTTATATGATCTAACTTCATCATACATTCTTTGTTGAATTGGAGAAGACAATATATATAATGATACCTGATGAAATGTTTCATGGTATACGACCCCTCCTGGGCCCAAACTAGATACTAATGTTTTACCAAAGCCTCTTACTTGCCCTACTATCTCTGGGGCATTACCTTTAATAAACCCTGCTACAATTTTAATTTCATTTTTAGGTAGCATTTTTTGAGCTTTTTCAATTTCAGCTGTTAAAATATCTATAGATCGTGTTTCGTCTTGATAATCAGGGACAAGGGCCTGAGAACGTAGCATATTTGCATCTCCTCCTTCTGATTGATTCTCATCAATTATATTATCAACTTCATCATCATTTACAGGTTTGCTAAATCTTTCTCCTAACGAATTAGATCTATTTTGTAAAGAATCAATAGCTCTTTGTATTTTATCTTTAGCTGTTTTTGTTTTTGCATTCTTTAAATCTTCTTTTAAAGATTGTATTGCACTGTTTCTCTTTTTAGCTTCTTCAGATAAAACAACCGGTTGTGGAGCAGCAGATTGTTGAACCTCTTCTTTTGGTGTAAGGGTGTGAGAGCTTGTCGTTGAAAAGGTAGGATAAATATATCTATAATTAGGAGCTAATATATTATTAGAAATTAAAGGCATTGTTGTTAATAAGGGAGGTTGAGATTCCTCTGCTTCTCTTTCTTGCAACAAATACTCTTCATAATTAGTATACTCTTCTTCTTTTACTACTTGTAATGAATCATCTAATACAGGAAATAAGTATTTAGATTCTTTATTTCTAAGTCTTTTGTTTTCTACATTGTGAAATCTAGACATTAAGAATTCTCTTAAAGCGCCGATACCATCAGACCCTTCTGAACCATCTTCAATATTTCCCCTAAGATCTGCATTACTTATAAAGTATGGCTTTCCTGTATCTTCTTTACTACCAAAGTAATAACCCCCTCCATTTGCTGAGGTTTTGTGAAATAAAGAATCTGGTGAAATCTTTTTAGTTATATTACCAAATAGTACTAAACTTTCTATAGTTTCTTTAATACTACGATTAACCATACCCTCTGTATCAGCTTGTTTATAAGCAGCTTTAGCACCTATACCCCCTTCATTAATAAGGGTATGTACATTAGTTTCAAATTTACGTAATAGTTTTATAACAGTGTCTGCTTCAGAAGTCTGTAAATTTCTAGGCTGTAAAGGAGCAACTGTATTTCCTAAATTAAGAAAAGTAAATC
>Ga0209232_1000838_pt1 | contig 17757 bp, 13 predicted proteins | sample ETNvirenome_2_60_FD_184066 | JGI IMG/M metagenome (GOLD analysis project Ga0209232, IMG submission 184066) | Marine viral communities from the Pacific Ocean - ETNP_2_60 (SPAdes) (version 2) | ecosystem: Environmental > Aquatic > Marine > Oceanic | place: Pacific Ocean | collected 2013-06-22
GAAGAAAAAAAAGAAAGGTGGGAGAGACTCACTTAAGATTAAAAAGAAAGGATATTAATTATGTTTGGCAAGAATAAAAAGAAAAAAGGTATTCTTGGACTAGAAGGTCAAGCTTATGTTGATGCCTACAATCAAAAGATGAACGATACAGGTAAAACAACGCTTGCTGAAAAAGCTAGATTCGTAAAAGAAACAGCTAAGATTAGAAACAAAATGATTCAATCAGGAGGTATGTAATGGCTGTAGCTGCAACAACAGAACTTGAATGTATCAATATAATGTTGGCTGCTATAGGAGAAGCACCTATAAATAGTCTTGTCGGTACTCTTCCTGTTGATGCTCGTATTGCTCAATCAACCCTTAACGAAGTAAATAAATCTGTTCAATCAGAAGGCTGGTCTTTTAACACAGAAACAGATGTAACTCTTACAAGAGATGGATCTAATCAAATACATCTACCAATTAATGTTTTAAGAGTAGACGCTAATATACATCAACACCCAACCATTGACCCTATACAACGTGGTTTAAAACTATATGACAGGCAAAATAATAAGTTTGAATTTGATGAAGACTTGATTTGTACTGTTGTTTATTTTAGAGATTTTGATGAAATACCAGAACCAGCTAGGCATTATATGAATATATCAGCAGCAAGAAAATTTGTTGATAGGCTTGTAAGTGACCAAGCATTAAGAACTTATACATTAGGAGATGAACAAAGAGCTAGAGCAATATTGATGGAGACAGACCTAGCAAATGGAGATCATAATATATTAAGAGGAGATCCTTCTCTTACCAGTATCTTTGATACTTACAATCCTTCTAGTGCCTTAATTAGATAACTATGGGTGTTATATCAAGAGCTATACCTACATTATTGAGAGGTATATCGCAATCTTCTGATGCTTTGAAGCAAGCAGACCACGCTGACATACAAGACAATGCTGACAGTAATCCTGTTCTTGGCCTTACAAAAAGATCTGGTTCTCAATATCTAGCTAAAATTATTAACAATGCTTTTCTTGATAATGTTCACATACAAACTATAAACAGAGATGCTAGTGAACAGTATGTAGCAGTATTCAGTAATGGAAATGTAAGAGTTTTTGAGTTAGATGGTACAGAACTAACAGTAAACAAACCAGATGGCACGACATATCTAAACACTTCAAATCCTAGAAGTGTATTTAAAACAGTTACTATTGCTGACTTTACTTTTGTTGTTAATACAAGTATTACAACTGCTATGGATTCAGCAGTATCAAATAGTGCAAACAATATTACACAAGCAATTATATTTATAAACCAAGCAACAGCTAAAACAACTTATTCTGTGACTGTAGATGGTGTAACAGTTACAGATGACACTACTGGTAATGATCCTCTTTCAACTACAACTGTAGCTACTGACCTTCAAGGTGGATTAAATTCTGGTCTTACAGGATTTACTATTGCTAGAAATGGTCCTGTAATACACATCAAGAAAAATGATGGTAGTGATTTTTCAATAGATGGTAATGACTCTCAAGGTAATACTAAAATGACAATCATAAAAGATTCAGTGCAACAATTTACTGATCTTCCAAATGTTTCACCTAATGGATATGTAGTAGAAATAAAAGGAGATGAAGGTACAGACTTTGATAATTACTACGTTAAATTTACGACTAATAATGGTAATGCTTTTGAAGAAGGGCAATGGTCAGAAACAGTAGAAGCTGGCATACCTTTTAAATTTAATTACGACACAATGCCACACGTTTTAATACGTCAGGCTGATGGTAATTTTAGGTTTGCAAGAGTAGATGGAGATACATATACAATATCTGGAACTAATTTTACATTACCTAAATGGGGTGAACGTATTGTTGGTGATTTAGTATCTGCACCAGATCCTTCTTTTATCGGTAATAAAATTAATAATGTATTTTTCTTTAGAAATAGACTTGGATTTCTTGCAGCAGACAATGTAATACTTTCAACAGTATCAGAGTTTTTTAATTTCTTTCCAGAAACAGTTATATCAGTTTTAGATACTGAACCCATTGATGTAGCTGCATCTCATACAAAAGTTGCAATTTTAAAAAGTGCGGTGACTATGGGAGAAAAACTTATATTATTTTCTGAACAAACGCAATTTGTATTATCCAGTTCAGCAGATAACCTTACACCTTCTACAGCTAACGTGCTTGTACAAACTGAGTTTGAAAGTAATGCAGCAGCACAACCTGTAGGTTCTGGTTCTTCTATTTATTTTCTAACTAAAAAAGGTTCCTTTGCAGGTATTAGAGAATATATTATTGCAGGTACTCAACAAATTCAAGATGCTGCAAACACAACTATTCATGTACCAAAACTAATACCAAGTGGCATTTTTAAAATGGCAGTATCTAACAACCAAGATATTCTTGTTTTGCTTGGTACAGATAATCCAAATAAGTTATATGTAAACAGATGGTTATATGGAGAAGGATTTAGTAAAGCGTTGAACGCTTGGTTTACTTATACATTTAACAGTAATAGATCTATCTTAAATATTGATTTTATTGGTACTGATTTAATAATGGTCGTATCAGAAGCTAATAGTGTAACTCTAGAAAAAATACCATTTGAGACAAACTTTACAGAACCTAATGCAGACTTTGAATTTCATTTAGATCATAAAGTAACTGAAGCAACTACTGGTGTAACTGTTACTTATAACGCTAACACTAATCTTTCTACATTTACAGTTCCTTATAGGTTAAGAGCCAATATGAATATAGTTGGCAGATATACTGCTAGTAACGAAACAAGTACTTTTGTAGATGCTCAAGGCAATACAAAAACTCTTGTATCAGGACAAGCACTTACAACTACTAATGGAACTGATGGTACTACTTCTACAATTACAGCAGCAGGTGATTTTAGAAATAGTAAATTTATTATTGGTGAACCTTATGAAATGCACTATAGATTTAGTCAACAAAGATTAACTCAAGGTGGTGGAGGTGCTACTGAACTTATAAGTGGTCGATTACAAATACATCATTTTTATATTAAGTATGAAGATTCTGGTTTCTTTCAAGTTGAAGTAACACCTGAGAATAGAGACACATCTCTACATAAATTTACTGGTCGTTTGCTTGGTGCTGCTTCTGCTTCTATTGGTCAGATTAATTTAGATACAGGTACATTTAAAGTACCTATTATGAGCAAGTCAGACAGAGTAAGTATAGATGTAAAGAACAATACATTCTTACCTACCTTGTTAGCTAGTGCAGAATATGAAGGAGTATTTCACATGAGGAGTAGAAGAATTTAATGGGATATTTGAGAAAATCAAAACTATCAGATCTTAATTATGTATGTCAAAACATGAGACAAATGGATAGATTAGAAGGTTTATATCAGACAGGACAAGACCCAGAAGATGCCTTACGTTTGTCGTTTTTATTTGGTAAAACAATATTAACAATAGCTGGTGACGAGGATCAACCTATGGGCTTATGTGGAGTGCGTAAAGATGGTTGTATATTTATGATCTGTACTGATGAATTGTTTTCTAATAAAAAATATAAAATACAACTAATAAGAAAAGGTAGAGAATGGATAGACAGTTTGTTGAAATCTTATAAAGTCCTATATAATTTTGTATATGCAGAGAATTATACTGCTATAAAGTGGTTAGAAGCTCTCGGTTTTGTTTTTATAAATTATCACGAAAAGTATGGTCAACATGAAAAACCATTTTATGAATTTCTGAGGATTGCCTAAATGTGTTCTCTTGCTGCTGGTATTAGTGGAGGTTTAAATCTTTTTCAAGGTCTTGCCATGCAAGGTGCAGCAAAAGACGCTGCCAATCAAACTTATAATCAAGAAGTAGAAGGTGTAAAATCTGCTGAAGACAATAAAAGAAATAAACAATTAGCTTTAGCTGAACAAAAACAAGCAAAAAAAGCACAAGAAGCACAGAATGTATTTGCTAAAAATATAGAAAGTTTACAAGCAACAGCAACTTTATTATCAACAGGAAGAGTTGGTAATACTATAAATTTATTAGTTATGGATCAAGCAAGACAGGCAGGTAATTATAGGGAATCTGTAAGACAAACATTAGAATCATTTGCTAGACAGTATGATAGAAACATACAATCTACAGAATCAGAATATCAAGGCATTAGAAATCGTTTAAGAAGTCGCACAATTAACGCATATAACCAAATACCTTCAACAGGATCAATTCTTTTAGGTGCTGCTACAAGTGCCTTTAATACTGAACTTGGTTTGGAAGATGGATTCTTTTCTTAAATTATGACTTCAAGTTTTCAAAGCACAGCAGGGCAAATTTTTGATTCACCTGTCAATACTTTTGTAGAGCCTGTTACTGCTATACGAAGAAGTAGCATGGCAGATTTAGCAGAAATTTTAGCAACAGTTAATCCAGTTCTAACAAATTTTGCAGTTCAAAAAACTGAGCAACAAAGAGCTAAACAAAAAGCAGAAGGTGAGCTTATTGTTACAATGGCAAATCCCGAAAGAATACAAGAAATTACTAATGCTTTAGCTAGTAAAGATAAAACAGCTATAAAAGATTTAATTGGTAGTAATTATTTTGTAAGAACAGGTGTAGAAAAAAGAATTGCAGAACTGCAAGGTCTATCTCAAGAAGGTAAAATAAATGAATTTTTAACTACTTATAGAGTACAAAAAGAAAAAAATGGTGCAACTAGATCTATACCTTTAAATGAATTTAGTGTTAATTCACCAGAGTTTCAAGAAGCAATGCAGAAGTTTCAACAACAAGAGGTTGCTGACTTAACTGGTATTAGACAATCATTTATAAATCAATACTTTTTACCAAAACAAGGCATTGCAATTCAAGGTGCTTTTTCTCAACAACAAAAAGATCACAATGAATTTAATGTAAAAATTGCATCTGATACTTTAAATGACAGTATTATTAGTAATTTTTCAGCAATAGATTTTGATGATGTAGAAGATATAGATGTAACAAATCCAAACTCACCTATAAATGTTGCTATAAGAAACATACAAAAAGAAATCAAATATCAAGAATCAATAGGTCTAATAAAAAGTGTATCGCCTACAGAATTAGCAAAAACAGTAACAGCACAAGCAGAACAAATATTTTTAATAAATCAAAGAAAAGGCAAAAGTGGTGTTGTTGCAGTAGAAGATTTTTATAGCGTAATATCTAAATTACAAGTAGGTCCAGAGCAAGATGTAAAGATAGGAGTTGACGAAGAAGGTAAACCTATATTTGAAAAAAGACGAGCTACACTAGCACAGTTTCTTGGTGAAGATTGGAATAAAATGAAAGCTAGATTAATTAATGCAGAAAAAAGTTATGACGATTTTAAAGAAGAAAAGTATTTAAAAGTTATTACACCAAGAATAGAAAGTGCTTTAAAGGATTTTGATTTTACAAATGAAGATGGTACAAGAAATACAAAAGCCCTAGAAACTTTAGGTTCTGTATTTGGTGAAAAGTATAGAGAACCTTTCTTAGAAGCTATAGAAAACTTAGATGTATCAAGAGATGATTTTTTTGATGAGTTTGATATAAGAATTATAAATAAAGATTTTGTTTCTCCTTTGTATGCTTTGCGTGAATTAGAAGAATTTAGAAAATCTTTAGGTACAACAATTACAGAAGAAGATAAAACAAGATTAAATGAAGCAAAAAAACAAATTGTAAAATTATTAGGTAAAGATGTTCTAGGAGTTCAGAGAACAAAAATCAATAGCATTATTGAGCAAGCAGGTACTTTGTTAGGTAAAGATAATTATGATAGTAGTTATTATGAAGAACAAACTTCTTTATATTATTCAGATGCTACAAATGCTCTTAATAAAAAAATTGTAGCGATTTCTAAAAATGCAGATAATTTAACTGCACAAGAATTTGAACAACAAATAAATGCAGCATTGCAAGCTTATACAGTTGATATATATAAAATTAATAATCCTGACTTAGCTGGTTCTGATAAAGAATACAAATTAAAAACAAACTCAATATGGAATGAAGGTAGAAAACAATATGAAATGGAAATACCTCCTAACGAAAGAACTTCTGAGACTTTTGTAAGAGAAAAAACTAAAGAAGAAAAGCTAGAAGAAAAAAGATTACAACTAGAAAAGGAAGCAGAAGAAAAAAGGCTTGCAGAAGAAAAGAAAAAAGAAACACCAAAAGAAAAGAAAAAAGGTTTCAGACAAAATATTCTTGAATTTTTTACACCTAAAGATGTAAGTCAAAACACTAATAACCTTGCTACACAATTTGTAAGTCAACTACAGAATTATGGTATTAGTGAAGATGATGCAAACAATCTTGTAGATACTTTTGCTGCTAGTCTTAACCTACCTATTTCTGGTGGTGAAGATATGAGTAGACCAGAAGGCGGTGTACTTGTAAGTGGTCTAAAACAAATGACAGATAAGTTTGACCAGTTTAATGGTGCTGTTTCTTATGGTAGTGGTGGTAGAGAAGAAAATTTAAAGAAAGATCCAAACTTTATAAAGACTATAGAAAAAGATGGTTTTAGTCATACTTACGCTGATAAGTCATCACAAGAAGTTATAGATGAAGCAAAGAATATATACATAGATTTAGTTGAAAACAATACTCAAGAAAATGTTGAAGCTAAATACGCTATAGCTCAAATGGTTCTAACAGAAGCAATATTAAGTAGTGAAGAAGATATAATAGGTGTAATGCAATCTGTCTTAATGAGAGTAGCAAGAGCTAGGTTAGGTATTAGAGAAGAGCCTTATGGTGCTTATGAAAAAGATATTATTACTGAAATGCTTAGACCTTACCAGTATGCAGGTTTAGAAGGCAAGACAAAGGAAGATTTATTAAGTCCTACACCAATTAAGGAAGATGAAGAGACATTGAAGAGAGTAATTGATATTCTATGGAAGAAGCAACCTGACCAAACAATAATCTAAATGACAGACTCAGCATTAAATAACCAGACAAACAATGAGGAAGAATCTTTTGATTTTTCTGATTTGACAAACTTTAATAAAGTTAAATATGAACCTGCAAATGTAGGAAATAATAATACGCAAAAAAATAGTTACTTTGATTGGAATACACAAATAGATATAAAAGATACTTACAACACTTTGTATAAAGATACAGAAGATGATGATGATGATTTTGAGTTTTATAACGAAAGTATGTTTGATCCTTCGCAAGAAGTATTTTCAGCATTTACACAAGCCGATAACGAAAGCAAAAACCTTCATGTATCTGATGGTATGTTGAAGTATCTTGGATTAAATAATTTCTTTGATAAAACAAAAAATACCAATACACCTTTAAGAAGACCTAGCGACAGAATAGCTATTGAAAAAGTATTTAAAGATGCAACAGGTTTTTATTTTCAAGATTTTCTTAATAACGAAATACCAAAGTCTTCAATAGAAACAGAGCAATTTCAAAATGGATTAGATAAAGTATTTCAGTTTTACGAGGATAAAGGGTTTGAAGTAGAGATACCAGAAAGAACAAACCTTACACAGTTTGAACAAACCATGAAAGGGTTAGGTATTGAAATTGGTGGTGGTCTTACGCTTGATGCTTTGACAGCACCTTTACTAGGTGCAGGTCCTTATGGATTATTAACTTATGGAGTTATAAATACTGTTGGAGGTGGTATTTTTAACTATGAAGCACAGAAAAAAAGATTTGGACAGACAGGTTTTTTAGGTGTTAAAGATCAGATAAATTATGGAGAACTTTTAACTTCTAGTGTTATTCAAGCCATACCTTTTGCAACAGAAACTAAAGGATTGAAAGGTATAGCTAAATCAGGACTTTTTGGTGGAACTTTAGGTGGTGCTGAAGTAACAGTAAGAACTTTGATAGATGAACAAAGGTTTCCTTCTTTTGAAGAATTTGTAACTTCTGTAGGTCTTGGTTCTGGTTTTGCTGCAAGTTTTAAAGGTGGATTAGATTTTCTTGAAGGTTTAGGTAAAAAGTTTGCAGGTAAAAATGCAGATGAAGTAAACAAGCTACTTACTAAAACTGATAAAAAAAAGATTGATAAAGTTGTTGAAGATAGCTTTGTACTACAAGAACAGATACAACAACAACCACAAGCTAATGTAAGAGGTGATGGTGGTTTTAATATTGGTGAAACTAATTTAGGTGAATTTAAGTTGCCTAAAGGTTTCTTAAAAATGAGTCCTAGATATGGTTCTGCTAGTTTAGAGTTTGGTTCTGATATAGATAAAGTTGCATATATATTAAGAGGTAATAGAGTAAAACCTTTAACAGATAAACAAAAAATATCACACGAAAGATTGACCAGATTATTAGAAGATCAAGGTATTGATGTTAATACAGTAAGAAATCATGGATCTAAAATACATCAAAAGATAAAAGATATAGTAAAACAAAAAACAGGTTCAGCTAAAGCGACTCCTGATAATACAGGCGGTATGATGATTAAAGTACCAACTGATAATGTATTTATAAAGAAAGTAAAACAAAAAACAGGTGGAGAAGATTTAGGACCAAAAAATCTTAATCCTAATCAAACTAGCTTATTGAAAGCTGTAGACCAAGCAAGTGCTACTAATATTAGAAATGCAGTAAAAGCTCTTAAATCAAAAGGTTGGACAAGTGCAGAGACAGTTACAGATAAAGAAAACATTTTAAAAGCTGTAAAACTATTTGACCCAGATCAACCAGATTTTACAAAGAAAGTATTGGAATTAGAAAAGTCTGATTTGATTGTAAAGATGGCAGACGAAATAGAATCTTATGGTCTTATAGACAAACAACCAGAAGTTAATACTGCTTTAGCTTTAAATGCTGTGTTTGCAGCAGAACGATTAAATAATAAAAACAATGCTTTTTTAAATGCTTTGAATAGTAAAAATCCAGAACAGATTGAAACAGCCATAACAGAACTTACTGGTTCTATAGATGCAATGAAACTATGGTTAATGAGATATTTAAAACCAAGCAGCAGAGCAGGTCAAATCTTACAAAAATTAAATATAAAACCTTTAAAAGGTATGGAAGGTAAGACAGCAGCAGAATATGTAGAAGCTGCAAATTTAAAATTAAATAAAACTGCTGAAGAAAAATTAGTAAATACTTTAGAAGAAGTTGCTTTTAGCAGCGAGAATCTAAAAAAAGATTTGATAAGACAACTTGAAACTTCAAAACAGACAGGCGATTATAGTGAGCTTTATAGAATAGGAAAGATAATACAAGCAGCAGACGGAGAAACAGAAACTTTATTTGGTCTTACAAAAGTAAATGCTTTCAGACTACAAGATGAAGATGGACTTACTAAAGGTTTAAAAATAGGTAACGAGATTGGTATAAATGGAATGTTATACAGGTTTGGTACTAACACAGCAAACTTTATATCTGCAACTATAAACACTTATCACAGACAGTACAAGTTATTTCAAGGTTCTGAAAATCCAGAGATGTTTGAAGCTGCTATGAGGCATTTTGTTGCTTTGCATACTAACTATCACTTTATGAGAAAGGCATATAAAAAATCTTTGAAGATGGAAGATAACTTTATTAACTTAGGAAATAGAAAATATCAGAATAGATTTGCTATTAAATCTGATGGCAGTGGTGCAGGTGCTAAAGCTATTAATGCTGCTGGTACTGCAATAAGATTTTCTGGTCGTAATATGACAGCTACAGACGCAGCAGTACAAGCACCAAACTTAATTGCGGATGTAACTTATATGGCATTTATAGAAGCAAAAAGGCAAGGATTACCAAGAAATGAAATAGATAAATTTATTAAAAAACACGTTAACGCAGTTCTTGAATGGTATGCACAAAATGGTGATAATGAATTAGAACCACTTACAAAAAGATTTTTATTACACGCTAAAAAACAAGCTAAGTTTGCAACTTTCACTCAAGACATTGATACTACAGGTAAGTTTGGTCAGGCCATGAAGTTTGCTGATAATGCAGCAAATAAATATCCATTAGTAAGATTATTTATATCTTTTACAAGAACACCTGCAAATATTAAATCAGGTAATTTTAGAAATAATCCTATGTTTGTACCTGTAGTAAATCCTTTTAATAAACAACAATCAATTAACTTCCCAGATCAAACACCTTTGATTGGTGGTAAAAATTTAAATTTATTAAGTGAATTAACAGTACCAGAATTAAGAAAACAGCTTAATAGTCCTGATCCAAAGATACGAGCTATAGCAAATGCAGACATCAATCAAGCTATTGCTTTTGTTACAAGTATTGCTGGTTTTGTTACTTCTGCAAACATATTGTCAAATGACCCAGAGTATATACCACCAGTAATACTAACAGGAGGTGGACCTGATTTTGGAACTAAAGAAGGTGCTGCTATGTGGAAAAAAATGTATTTAAATCGTTGGCGACCATATAGTATTGGGTATCTTCAATATGATGAAAATGGTGAACCCGAAATAGGGGAAGATGGTAAACCTGTTTATATTTACAGATCTTATGAAGGTTGGCTAGAGCCTTTATCTGGTTCATTAAAAATGACAGTTGATACTATAAATTCATTAGGAATACTTGGTGGTAAGCCTTATGACGAAGCAACAACAGGGTTAGTAATGTCTATAGTACAAAACCTTTACAATGATTCATGGACTTCTCAAGCAGAAGAATTAATTAATGTTATGAGAAGTAGTGCAGATTTAGTAGATAGTGAAGGTGATCCTGTTAAAGATTATAGAAGTAAAAAGTTTGCTAATTTTGTTGGTAGATTTATTACATCAAGAGGACCATTCTCAGGTGTTGTTGCTGAATTAAGAAGGTATCCAGCAGACTTATTAAAAGTAATGGGCTTTAGTAATGAAGAAATAAAAGTATTTCAAAGAAGACCAGACACAAGAGTAAGGGCTGGTGATATAAACAAATCAGATGACCCTACAGATCCAAACTATAATAAGTCTTCAATGTTTGCTTTAGCGTGGAGATCAACCCTAAATGAAATTAGTCGTAGGTATGGCATAGGACCAGACTTACCTTTTGATGTAGAACATATAACAAATGAACCAATAGTCTACCCAAACAGAATGGGTGGTAATATTTTTGGAATTGGTGTTACTACAAAAAGTAAAAACTATCCTGTATATACTGCTTTAAAACAAATAGGAAGAAGACTAGCAGAGCCTAGTGAGTTTGTTACAGGTGAATATAACAAACAAAATTTTGTACCGATTAGATTAGATACCTATGAATACAACGCTATGAAAAAAGATATTAATACTATGGAACTTAATGCTGGATATGGTAAAAAGACTATACTTGAAAGTATGGAAGCATATTTAAAAACTGATAGATACTTAGATGCTAAACGTATTGTTGATGAATTTGGTTTAAAAAGTGAACAAGGTGCAATAGCAGCTAATAATATTTTTTATGAATTAAGTGCAATTAACAAAAGATATATACAACGAGGAGAATATAATCATATTAATAAGAAATTTTCAAAACAAGAACAAAGAGATATTATGAAGTATAAAAGAGGAATACAAAAAGATTATAATAATCTTATAAGAAGACCCTCTTTAAACGAGTAACATGGCTACCAACACAGCAGCTTCATTTACTAACCACACAGGAAATGGCAGCACTGCTAACTTTTCTATATCTTTTAGTTATTTATCAACTGCTGAAATAGATGTAACTGTAGGTGGTGTATTAAAAACTCTTGGGACTCATTATACTGTTAGTGGATCAACTCTAACCTTTACAAGTGGCAATATACCTGCTAATGGTGTTGCGATTAAGTTTCAAAGAGATACAGATATAAGTGCTAAAAAGGTAGATTTTGCAGATGGTAGTGTTTTAACAGAAACAGATTTAGATAATAACAGCGATCAAATATTATTTGCACAACAAGAAATAAACGACATTGTAACTAATGATCTTTTTACAAGAGATGGTTTAAGAACACTTACAGGGTCACTTATCTTTGAAGGTAGTAGTGATGATGCAAACGAAACAACAATATCAGTAACTAACCCTACTGCTGATAGGACTATTACTTTTCCTGATGTAACAGGCACAGTAGTAACAACAGGTGATACAGGTTCAGTTACCTCAACAATGATTACTAACGGAACTATTGTTGATGCTGATATAAATTCTTCTGCAAATATAAATGGTAGTAAGTTATTAAATGATTCTGTTGGTCTTACAAAATTAGGTGCTGGTGCTTTACCAACAGACATAACTATAGCTAGTGCCAATATAGTAAATGGCACAATAATAAATGAAGATATAGCTACTGGTACTTTAGATGGCAGGTATTATACAGAAACAGAATTAGATGCTGGTCAACTAGACAACAGGTATTTTACTGAAACTGAACTTAATGCTGGTCAGTTAGATAACAGATACTATACGGAAGCTGAAGCAGATGCAAGATTTTATAATTTAGCAAGTGCAGAAGAAATACAATCAGGTGAGACTTGGACTTCTGCTGATAATAAAATAGCAACAACAGCAGCTATAGACGCAAGAATTATAGATTTAGTTGATGATGTAGGTGGTTTTGTACCAATAAGCAACGAAACTAATTTTCCTAATGCAAACCCAGATATAGATAATGGTGCTGGAACTCTTATATCAGTTAAAACTACATTAAGCTCTCATACCCCAAGTGGTGGTACTGTTACTATTCAAAATGGAAATGTTGGAGATAATGCAACAATTACAATTAATAATGTTCCTTCAGTTATACAACAAGACTTTGGATTTATTGTAGAGACTACATCTACATTACATACATACAACTTTCATAGATTAGTACCAAAGGCTACTGAGGTAACAACTGTTGCTGGAAGCATATCTAATGTAAATACTGTTGCTGGTTCTATTAGTAACGTAAATACTGTTGCTGGAAATGTTGGCAATGTAAATACTGTTGCAGGTATTTCAGCAAATGTAACTACAGTTGCTAATGACGGAACTGATATAGGAACTGTTGCAGGTATATCATCAAGCGTAACTACTGTTGCAGGTATAAGTGGTAATGTAACCACAGTCGCAGGGATCAGTAGCAACGTAACTACAGTTGCAAACAATAATACTAATATCAATACTGTTGCTGGAAACAACGCAAATATAACAACTGTTGCTGGTATAAGCAGTAACGTAACAACAGTCGCTAGTGCTAACTCAAATATAGGAACTGTTGCTAGTGCTATTGCTAACGTCAATACAACAGCAGGGTCTATAGCAAATGTTAATACTGTTGCTGGTTCTATAGCAAACGTAAATACTGTTGGTACTAATATTACAAACGTAACAAACGCTTCAAATTACCTAAATAATTTTTTACAACTATACTTAGGTGAAGCATCATCTAACCCAACTGTTGATGGTTTAGGAAATGCAATCACAGAAGGCGATCTGTACTTCAATACTGTTGACAAACGCACTCGTGTTTTTAACGGATCAACTTTTGCGAATGTTGGTGAAGGTGCAGTAGAGGTTGCAAAGTTTGCTACAGCAGCTTTTAATACCTTATATACAGCTTCAGCAGGTTCTAATAGTATAGACTTAGGAGGTCTTGCTATAACAGGTGCAGTATTTGCAAACGAAGCTATTGCTGCTATTCGTGCATCCCTCGCCAAAGGATCTGGCACTTACAATCTAGGAGGAGTTTAACTTACCATGCCTGACCAACTACAACTTAGAGGTGGTACTACCACTGAACATAATTCATTTACTGGAGCTTTAAGAGAAGTCACAGTAGATACTACAAAGAAAACACTTGTAGTACATGACGGATCACAGGCTGGTGGTACTCCACTAATGAAAGAAAGTGGTACTGTTGATCCTACTACCATAACGATTGGTACTGGTGGAACTCAAAGATTAGCAATAAGCAATAGCGAAGTTGTATTTAATGACACTGGTGCAAATGTAGATTTTAGAATTGAAGGCGATGCAGACACAAATTTATTTAAAGTAGATGCTGGTAATGATCGTATAGGTATAGGAACAGGAAGCCCTAGCACTCCTTTACATATTGTAGGTGCAGGTAACACTTCAGTTTTATTAGTAGAAAGTACAGATTCTGATGCAAATGTTGGCCCTATAATTGAATTATTTAGAAACTCAGGAAGTCCAGCAGATAACGATGCTATAGGAAGACTAGATTTTAGAGCAGATGATGATGCTGGCAATCCAAATACTTTTGCACGAATTGCAGCCGTAGCAACTGATGTTAGTAACGGATCAGAAGATGCAAGAATAGATTTTACTGCTGTATCTAACGATTCTTTTAATCCAGCTTTGTCAATTGCTGGTATGAACGTTGGTATCAATACAACAAATCCGGGCAGTTTGTTGTCACTAGTTGGTGCAAATGGCACTGTAGCTGGAATATCTTTAGGTCAAGGAGTTGGTACTCTTACTGCATCACGATATATTGGTATTTGTCAAAATGGTAATGAAAACAGTATCGGAACAAACTCAGGATTTCAAGGCATTGAATTTGGTGGCCCCGGTTCTACTGATGAAGGATATGTAGCTATTCATTGTCATGATACAGGGGTACTGTCAAGTGAAAAAGTAAGAATTAGCAAAAGTGGTCAAGTGGGAATTGGTACTTCAAGTCCAAATAATTTGTTAGAACTAGATGGTGGAAATACAAGTGTTTCTGGAATATCTTTAGCTAGAGCTTCTACTAACGTTACTCATTCAAAATATATTGGTATTACTGACCCAAATAACGGTCCAAACCTTGCAACTAACTCAGGATTTCAAGGCATTGAATTTGGTGGAGTAGGGGGTACTGGCGAAGGTTTTCTTGCATTTCATACACATGATGGCGGTGTACAGTCTGCTGAACGTGTACGCATTGATAAAAGTGGAAAAGTACATATAGGATTAACAAACGGAGCAGGTCAATTTAATGTTAAAAATTCAAATGATAGCACTCAAAATGCTTTTGAAGTATATAACGATAACGGAGTAAGAAACGCAGCATTTTCGCAAAGTTCTGACGGTGATGGAACTTTGGATTTAAGAACTAATGGAACTGCTCAAAATGTGCTTCTTCGTTCAAATGGTGCAAGTCATATATCAGGTGGAAATGTTGGGATAAATGTTGCAACTCCTAGTAATAGATTGCACGTAAAAGATGGTAATCCATATATAGAGATAGAAGGTACAGCTAATAGTGGAGATGCAGGTATATTTTTTAATGCAAAAGCTAACCATTGGAATCTAAGAGCCGATAATAGTAACTCGCAAAACGCTTTTGGTCTTAAATCAGGTACACCAGCAAGTAGTACTCACACAATATTGATCGCTAGCCAAACGATTGATCTTTTTCAACAGAGAAACATATATGAAAGAAAAGGCTCTGGCACTATATCTATTGCTAATGGTGCAAATAAAGCATTTACAATAACTGGACTAGGTTATGGTTTTGCAAAACTTCAATTAGCATTTTATGGAGAAGGTCAATTTTGCAATGTTGAAGTTTGTTTAGGTGGTTTAATGGCATCAGGTGGTACATATTATAGTGCTACTATAATTGCAAATGGTAGTTCAAGTAATTTAGATGTTAATTTTGGACAAAACCAAACAAGTTATGTGGTTACAATTTCTAATAATAGTGGTATTGGTTCAATACATGGAAGTGCATTATTTACAGGGTCGGGTGGATCTGCTCACCCTAGCTTGGCAGTTTCTTAATAGGAGGTTTTAACAATGTCAATTAACTACACATACACAGTATTTGGAACTACTAAAAAAGAAGGCGGTAACGGAGAAATCCTTACTGTTCATGTTAATATAACTGGTACTGATAGCAACGGAAAACAAGCAACACAAGAATTTGCAACAGCTTTGAATCCTCTTGCTCATACTGATGCTAATTTTATTGCTGATCCTACTGATGAGCAGAAACTTACTTGGGCTAAAGCTCAATGGAATAACGAAAGTGCAGATATAGTTACTCTTACTAAATTAGAAGAAGCAATAAAAACTGAAATAGAAGCATCTTAAAAGCAGCAAAAGCCGTATTGCCTTTATATCTTTCAATAGTTAAACTCTAAATTAATTACATTAATTTTATGTCAAAATTATCTGAAAGAGTTGAAGAACGTAAAGCAGAAGCACAAGCTCTTGCTGATAAGTTCAATACTGTAAAAGCAGAAATTGAAAAACTACAACAAGAAAATGCTCAAACATATCAACAATTTAAAACTAAAAACGATCAATATGCAGAGTTAGTAGAGCTTTTAAGAGAAGAGGAAGGAGTAAAAGTTTCTACAGGAAAGGAAACTTCTAGCGAAGTTGTAGAATAAAGTTAAAATATTAATAAAGTTTATTTTTTATCATGGCTGTAACTTGGAATGTTGTTTCTTTAGATGCAACAAAAACTGTTGGTTCTTTGTCTGATGTTGTTACTACTGTTCATTGGACTGCTAGTGATGCAGACGGAGATCATACTGGATCTTCTTATGGTGCTATAGGACTTGCTGCTGCTGACAGTAAATCTTTTACTGCTTATGCTTCTGTTACTAAAGATAATGCTGTAGCGTGGGCCAAGGCTGCATTAGGTTCTGATCAAGTAACTGCTATTGAAACAAGTATTGCTGCACAAATTACAGAATCTAAAACTCCTACTGCGACTGCTGGTGTACCTTGGTAATTAACTATGCCCTTAAAAGGAAAACAGTACAAAATTGATGCCAACAAAGATGGCAAAATAAGTAAAAAAGATTTCTTATTACTTCAACTAGCGAAAGCAAAAAAGAAGAAGAATGGAAATAAATCTGCCTGATCTACCAGATACAGATTTTATTCTCGTTCCACCTAGAACAATTTTTTATCCTCCGATAGTGGAAGAACCTTATCTAGATCCCCTACTTCTTCCAAGTCTGGAACAGGTAGAGTCGGGTTTGGCAAGTCAGGAATCTTCTGCTGAAGAAGATAAAACATCTTCAAAGGAGGAAGTGTCAGGAGCAACACCAGAGATAATACCGACAAACCTGCCAAACACCAAAGAAACTTTATCAAGTGAAGAAGCTATAGCTACCTTTACTATACCTTTCTATGGTGAAATGCCTATACCAGCACCAGAGGTCATAGCTTCTAGTGTGATAGCAGCAGGTACAGCTTCAGTTGCTAGTGTGGTTGGTGGTATTGCTATGCAGTCAGTATTAGCTTTTATCAAGAAAACATTTAAGAAAATCTTTACTAAAGTTCTTAAAAAAGAAGTCGCAAATGTAAAAGAAAAGATGGATAATAATAAAGGTAGCTAGAGTTCACATACCTGTACTATGTGGTGTCTAAACTAGCTACTTAAATTTTTCTGGATTAGCTCGGACATAACTCCTAATATTTATTACGTCATTACAGATATATGCGAATTTGGACTTAGGATTTATCATATAACCAGCAGCGTGGAGCTGTGAACACTTTAAAACTCTCACTAATTGCTTATCATGGACTTGCTTGTCTAGTTCTTCTTTGGCTTGGTCTAGCTTTACTTTGGATAGTTCGTTACAAGTTTGATTATCTCCCAGAGGTATCATAAAACTCATCTGTACACCCCAACCTTCATTGATGCTATATGTCTCTTCACCTTGTGCATCATTACCTGTATAAAAAGGAGTTACAGCCATAGTAGGTTGACTACAAACTAAAGAACCAAACTGTTGCTTGCCTGTCATTCCATTATTAATATTCATATTCTGATTGATAATACTAGAATTACCAACAGCATTAGG
>Ga0209232_1000839_pt1 | contig 17754 bp, 17 predicted proteins | sample ETNvirenome_2_60_FD_184066 | JGI IMG/M metagenome (GOLD analysis project Ga0209232, IMG submission 184066) | Marine viral communities from the Pacific Ocean - ETNP_2_60 (SPAdes) (version 2) | ecosystem: Environmental > Aquatic > Marine > Oceanic | place: Pacific Ocean | collected 2013-06-22
GTTTATGAAGATATTAATACTAATGCTAGAGATTTAATTAATGCTGGTCTTAATAATCTATTTGGTGAAGTATCTTGGTTCTATGGATCCAGTTCTTCAGACTCTGTTAATAGAGTGGTAACCTACAACTATATTGAATCTTCCCCTCAACGTCCAGTATGGACAGTGGGAACTCTTCCTAGAACTGCTTGGTCTGACTCAGCTGTATTTGATAAGCCTCATGCATGTTATTACGGAGCTTCTGATGATGCATCTTATGATGTACAAGGAAATACCGATGGTAGCACTATTTATTATGAGCAAGAAACAGGAACTGATCAAGTGGTCTCCGGAGGAACAGTCACTGCTATTCTAGCTAATATTGAATCAGGAGATTTTGATATTACTCAAGATGCCAAAGAAGGTATAACGTTTAGAGGCGATGGAGAATACTTAATGAAAATAAGAAGATTCATTCCTGACTTTGTTTCTCAAACAGGAAATACTCAAGTGACATTACAATTGAAAGACTACTCTAATAGTAGCCAAGCAAGTTCTCCTTTAGGACCCTTTACTGTAACAAGTTCTACGACTAAAGTAGATACTAGAGCACGAGCAAGATCGGTAGCATTGAAGATAGAGAATACAGGATCCTCACAAAATTGGAAATTAGGAACATTTAGATTAGATGTTCAAGCGGATGGAAGAAGATAATGGCAAAGATAGTACAAACACTTACAAGAGCAAGCGCAGAATATGACGAAGTTGTATTCCAGTCTTTGATAAGAGACTTAGATGCTGTAATTGAAAAGCTTAATTCTACATATCAAGCTGATGTGAAAGATGAAGTTAATGCGGAGGCATATTTTTTAAACTAATGGCTGTACAAGGTAATACATTTATAAACGCAAAAAAGGATCTTACAGATACAAGTGCAACTACTTTGTATACGTGTCCTTCAGCAACCACAGCTGTTATTAAATCTATTTTAGTCAATGATGACTCTGGATCAGGTGACACTATTACAGTAACTTTAACCTCTGGATCTGATGTATTCAGTTTATTCAAGGTAAAAGCTGTTAGTGCTAACACTACAGTTGAATTACTTACAGGACCTTTAGTAGTTCAAGAAGATGAGATATTGAAGGTCACAGCAGCTACAGCTGATAGGCTTCACGTTGTAGCTTCTATTTTAGAAATTAAGCCTAGACAGGTAGTAGCATAATGCATGAAACAGTGAAAGTTAATGGTAAAGATGTGCCTCTTATTAAGGCCACAGACGTAAAAACAACCATAAAAAACAAGAAAACCGGAGAGATATATAAGAATGAACAAGAGTGGAGGAGCAAGAATATCCCAGAGAATGATATTCAAACAGATGTTATAGTGCATGCTCCAGGACTTGATTTGTTCCCAAAAACAAAGTAATATAAAAGTTCAGGTGAAATTCCTGCCTTTTTAATAACTTAATTTATACAACTATGGCGATAACAAACTTACAATTACCCCGAGAAATGTACGCAGAAGGCGAATTAGTTGCTGGAGCTGCCCCTATTAAATACGAAGGAGACATGCGACCTCAAGCACAAACGGCAAGTTATGGTTTTGATGATGCCATGGGAGAAGCTAGACAAGCGTATGAAGATTATAAAAGAAGAGGTATTATACCTCCAACTTTAACTTTTGATGAATTTTTAGAATTATCACAAGAAGGTGGTTTTTTTGAAATGGCTGACGGTGGAAGCATTAGACAAAAGTATGGTCTTGGAAGCTTTGTTAAGAAAATTGGAAAAGGTATTAAGAAAGTTGTAGATAATCCTTTTGTTCAAACAGCTTTAATGATGAACCCTGCTACAGCACCTTATGCAATGACCTATTCAGGACTTCGAAGTTTAAAACAAGGAGATCCAATGGGAGCTATGATGGCTATGCAAGGAGCGAGTGGTACAGGATGGGGGCAGAACCAAGACTTCCTAAAATTAGGGAACAGCCCTTTCTTAAAAAATACTAAAGAGGGAACAAGTACAATTGGTAACTTAGCAAACCTTGCAAAAGGAAAAAATGCTCTTGATTTATCTACATCAAATAAAAATGATCCAAGTAACTGGCAGAAGGCTTTAAATCTTTTATTAAAATCTAAAAATGAACAAGGTGAATATAAATACAATCCTTTAAAAGTTGGTACTGGCGCGCTGTTGGGTCTAGGCGGTATAGGTTTGATGCAAAAAGCAGCTAATGAAAAACAACCTAAAATTGAAGACATGATAGGAGATAGGGGAAGTAAAATTGGTTTAGATGATATTCAAATTAAAGTTCAAGCTGCTATTGATAGTGGTGATAAAGAAACTTATGAAAATTTAAGAGTTACAGAAAACTTAGCATACTTACCACCATGGGAAGCTATTAAAAAAGCTGACGGTGGAAGAATAGGTTATGCTGCAGGCGGACAGACTTCTGCAGAAATGTTACAAGTAATTGAAAGATTAAGAGCCGAAGGTAAAACAGAATTAGAGATACAACAAATTTTAAAACAAATGTTTCAAAATAGAATGAGTATGCCAGCACAAGGAATTCAATCAATAGGTCAATCAGGTCCTGCAAGTTTCATAGATACAGTTATTACTGAGACTGGAGCATCGGGACAAATGCCAACAACAACTGATGTAGCATCTATTAGAGATAACGCTTCAATTATGAAGCCTGTATCAGCAGAGATGAGTGGTAATATGAGACCTGAGCTGATGAGGATGATGGGTGGAATGAGAAGAACTAAGGAAGACCCTCGTCTTAATCAACTTAACCGTTTCTACCAAGATATGATGCAACCTCAAGAAAACCAAAGACCTGTACCTGAAATTAGTCCTTACCAAGCAGCTGATGGTGGAAGGATTGGATATGCAATAGGGGATGTTGTGGAAGAAGTAGAAGAAGAACAAAGACCTAGGGATCAAATGGAAGAGATTGAAGGACAAATGGCTGGACCTCAATGGTGGTGGGACAGAGTTCAACATTTAGAATATTTAGGTTATTCTCATGAAGAAGCAGGTCAAATAGCTATGGATAGTAGTGCATACTATGACATTGTTGGTTATCCTGGTGAGTTTGCTCAAGGTGGAAGAGCCGGAGCAGCTGAAGGTGGATTAATGAGTCTCGATGGAAATGAAATGGATTTAAGAGGTGGGGGATTTGTACCCATCGGTGCACAAGAAAAAGCAGATGATGTACCAGCAAGATTAAGTAAAAATGAATTTGTATTTACAGCAGATGCTGTAAGAGCTGCAGGCGATGGAGACGTTGACCGAGGTGCAGATAAAATGTATAAGACAATGAAACAACTGGAGAGTAGAGTAGCATAATGGCCGTACAACAATCACAAGTATTACCAGCACCCTTTGTAGAAGAAGCAGGTAAAGATTATCTAAAGCAACTTAAGGGTTTAACTTCAATTCAATTAGATACTTCTAAGTATGCACCAACAGTAGCAGGACAAGATGCATTACAAACACAAGCAGCAACTCTTGCAGGAGATACTTCAGCAACAGGACTTGGAGGATACCAACAATATTTAACAGCTGCTCAAGCTTTAACAGGACCTAACGCATATAAATCTTATATGACTCCGTATCAAACGGATGTTATCGATGCGACTATGACTGAATATGATAAGCAAACACAAATTCAGGAACAAGGTTTAAGAGATCAACAAGCTAAACTTGGAGTAATGGGAGCAGGCAGAGCAGGAATACAATTAGGAGAATATGGTTCTCAAAGAGGATTAGATAGAGCTGCACTTCAAGCAAGAATGTTGCAAGATGCATTTGGTCAAGCACAAGGATTAGCTCAAGCAGATTTCGGACAACAAATGAATTTAGCACAACTACAACCACAACTAGCACAGGGAAGAATTAACACTATGGGTCAGGTGGGCGCAAGACAACAGGCTCAGTCGCAAGCTCTTCTAGATGCTACAAGAGAACAAAACAGAATGGCTGCTATGGAACCCTATGAAAGACTGCAAACTTATGGATCAGGAGTAGGTTCAATGGTTTCAGGATATCCAGGGAAAAGTCAGTTTACTGCAACTCCTAATCCAACACCTTTACAAACGGCTCTTGGAATTGGAACGTTCCTTGGCGGAGCATGGTTAGGCGGGAAAGGCTAATGAGTAGAGTATTAAACAGACCTTTATTTCGTAGAGGAGGATCTGCAACTGGAATAACTTCTGGTTTAGATAGACCTGGTTATAACAAAGCAGGCAGAGTAGACTATCCAAGACTCTATGATATGTCTGAACAAATTACAGAAGAATTATATCCAGCTAGAGATTCTAAAAGAGATTGGGGAAGATACCTAATGGATTTTGGTGTTGAATTAGCAAGCGCTGAACCTAAAGGAAGTATCTTTGGCACAGCAGCAGGAGCTTTAAAAGATCCTACTCAAAGATTTTTAGCTAGACAAGATATAGATGACAAATCAAGAGGCCAAACTAAAGCTGATATTTTTTCATCTATGATAGATGCCGAAGCAAAAATGTTAGGTAGCGAAGCAGGTGGTAAACTTTATAAAGATCAAGTAATGCTACAAGCTTTACAAGATGCCATTACTGCTAAATATAAATTAGATAAAAAAGGTGTAGAAAATCTTAATGATGATGAATTACTTGCTTACAAGCAAGCAGAAGTTACTATTGGTCAATTAAAAAAAGAAGATAAATTAATTCAAAACGTATTAGGAAACACAAAAGTTGTAGATACTTTATTAAAAGGTATCTTAGATGCTAAAACAGTAGAGATGATACCAGATCCTAAGAATCCTGGAACTCAAATTAAAAAATATCCTAACACTACAGAGGGACAACAAAAAATGTACCAAGATGCTATCGTAGAACTTAGACAAGTTATTATGACAGCAGGGCAGCCTCAATCAAAAGCTGAAGGTGGTAGAATAGGTTATCAAGATGGTTCAATGGTTGAAGACATAAGCATGCAAGAAACTATTGAAGAACCAATGATGCAACCTGGAGAACCACAAGCTGATGCAGCGGATATATCTTATGACGAATTAAGAGCTAGATTACCTAACTCTATTAATGATGACATTGTAATGCTTATTTCTCAAAGTGCAGAAGCATTAGAGGATTTTGCAATGATTCAAACTCAACAAGACGTAGACAATTTCAATACTAAATACAACGTAAACCTAGTGCTACCGCAGGAGGTTTAATATGGACATTAAACCATACGAGCGATATAAAACTGATATTGCTCCGGAAGAGGAAAAGAAAAAACAGTTAGAAAACTACACTGATTTTCAAAAAGCAGTACTACAATCATTAGAAAACTACACAGCACCTAAGAAACCAGTCAAATGGTTCTTTGGAAAAGATAAAGATGCTCAACTTGTAGGATTAGAAACATTAATGAATGTTTTAAAGCCTACGGAAATGGCTGTTAAAACTTTTCTTGCAAGTAAAGACGGTAAAAAACCATATTATAATATTAATAAGTTTATACGTGAATCAAAAAATATGAAAGAGAGGGACTACATTGATGGTCTTGATGAAATTGCTAAAGGAATTGAGACAGGAGGATGGAAATTTAGTGGAGCTTTAAGTTCATTAATAACAGCACCTACTGATTTTGCATTAGGAACAGATTTTACTAACGCTTTAGAAGAGGCAATGAATGATGGGAGAATTAAACCAGATGAGCCTGAGACATGGAGAGGTGAACTAACTTCTTTAGGAGTTCAATTTGGAGTACCGGGTACATTAATTACTAAATTAATTGGAAGAAGTAATGCATTAGCTCCTGCGTATAAATTTTTAGGACTTAACAAAGCTACAAAGACCAGTAAGATTGCAAAAAGAGCTTTAGAATGGGCCGCTGTTGGTTCGGTAACAGATTTTATTGCTTCTGAACCTGATAGAGGAGCTATTACACCTCTTCCTTTTACTCAACCTTCAGAAACTAAAGGTCTAACCGGCAGAAAAAAAGCTGCAGCCGTTTTTAAAAACAAAATTAAATATGGAGCTGAAGGATTTGTAGTTGGTGGAGGCTTCCCGCTTGTAGGAAAAGGTTTACAACTAGGTTATAAATATCTTGGACCTAAATGGGCATTGGGACACACAGCAAGAATAGGAGCAAAGTCAATAGACTGGGCTTTATTTAAACCTGTTAGTTATATTTTATCTAGAGAAGCAGCAGCTCCTGCAGTCAAAGCTACATCAAACGCTATTCGAGGTGCAACGGATTGGACACTTACAAAAATGTTAGCACCTACTATGACGAGGCATTTTAAAAATAGAAAAAACTTTCCTTCTTTTGAAGAATGGAGATTAGGATCTACAACTAGCGCCGAACCTATGAGAAGAAGTGCTAAGAAATTAGACAACTGGTTATCTTGGTTAAGATCTTACGGTAAAAATCCTAAGACAATTGAGAGAGCTAAGGAAGAAGTAAATCTTTATGCAAGATCTACAGCTAGAAAATTTGATAGATCTTTTGAAGCACTAGAATATAAAGTTTATAATTTAATTAAAAATTTTGAGAGAAGATATAAAGGAAATAAAACTTCACCGGCCGGAGAAAAATATTGGTGGGATCAAATAGATGAATATATAAAAGGACAAAGAAAATTAAATACTCTTCCTAAAGAGTTACGGGTAGAAAGTGAACAAATTAAAAAAGAATTAGTAAAAGTTATGGCTAATTTTAGAAGAGTATTACCAAAAGGTAAACAAGGAGATGCTGTTACTAAAGATGTAGAAGCATCTATAAGAGGAAACATAGGTAATAATATAGTTAGATCTTTTAAAATTTTTACTAACGAAAACTATGTTCCACCTACTAAAGTTGTAAATGCTGCTAGCGATTGGATTAAAAAGAATTTAGTAGCTAAGAATCCTAATATGAGAGAGGCAGCTAGAAAAAGTTATCCTAACATGAGTGCACAGCAATCCTATAAAGCCTCAGCTGATGACATGGTAAAAGAAATAATGATTAATGGTAGAGGCGAGGGACAAAATCCATTAGACGTTTTAAGATTTATTGCTAAAGATATATTGCAAGACAAAAAATATAAGTTTCTTAAAACAGGAGAAGAACTTCCTACAGCAATTAAAAACTTATTAGGTGCAGAAAGAAACGCTAAGTTTTCCGTACTCAATACAGCAACAAATGCTATTACTCAAACTATGGCTAAAAATGCATCAGACTTTCTAGCAAGAACAGGTTTAAAAGAAGGTTGGTTATTTTCTTCTAAAGAATTAGCAAGAGCTACATATAATGCTCCTCAAAAAATAAATAAAATTCCACGACTAGGTATTTTAAAAACTGAATTAGAAGGTCTTTATACTTCACCTGAATTTGCACAGATGTTTCAAGGATTAGGAGGCACTTTAAAATATTTTGTGGAAAATGCTTTCTTTAGACATATGCTTCAAATGAAAACAGGAGTTCAAATAGGTAAGACTTTATACTCTCCTGTAACTCAAGTTCGTAACGTAACATCAGCTTCAACATTTGCTCTTAATGCTGGACACGTAGGAGGAAAAGCAAGTGTACTAGATTCTATGAGAATTGTCATGAACGATATCTTTAAAGCTGGAAAAGAAAAAACAGTATCTAATGCTAATGAAATTATTTCTCCTCAACAGTTTAATGACTTTATTCAAAAGCTTACACGACTTGGAGTAATAGATGAAAATATAGTAGCGATGGAATTAAAGGGAGTATTAGATGATATTAAAGTAGGAAAATTGAATACCTTAGATGGACTATTTGATAGACTAATTAAGATGACCCCAACAGATAAAGTTGCGCGAGTATATGCTGGAGGAGATAACCTTTGGAAAATATATGGTTGGAACTTTGACAAGTCTCAACTACTTGATGCGGGTATGAAAAGTGTTGATGATGTAGCTGATTTATTTAAACATATTGGAGAACCTTTTAGTAAAAAAAATATAGCTACAGGAGCTGCTAAAACTTTAGATGATGCTTTAGATGAGATGGCAGCATGGATGGTAAGAAATTCTTATCCTACTTATAGTAAAGTTCCTCCACTAATTCAGGCTTGGAGAAGATTACCTCTTGGAAACTTTATATCTTTCCCTGCAGAAATTGTAAGAACGAGTGCTACTAACATTGCGCTTGGACTTAAACTAGCTTCTCATCCTAATGCAGCTATTCGTCAAATAGGAATAAGAAGAATAACTGGAAGTGCCTTAACTTTATATGGATTAGGAAAAGCTGTGTCAGAAATATCTCAGTATCTTACTAACACATCAGAGTCTCAACAAGATGCATACAAAAGATCTTTTGCAGCGCCATGGAACAGAGTTGCTAATTTAATTGCGTTAAAAGGATGGGAGAATGGGGAAAACTTAATGATTAACTTTACTTATTTCATGCCTTACGATGTTATTCAAAGACCTATTGAAGCAGCTTTAAAACAAATGAAGGATCAAGATTTAAATCCTAACCAAGTAGATGACTTTATTTTAAACCAACTTTTCAAACCAGAAGGTCCTATCCAAGAATTTTTAGAACCATTTGTATCAGAACCTTTAGGTTTTGATAGATTAATAGATGTAACATTAAGAAATGGAAACAAACCTGAAGGTGGAAGAGTTTATACAACAGGTGATGACCTTTCTGATAAAATAAATAAATCATTTGCTTACGTATTAGAGGGAGTTAAACCCGGTGTTGTAACTACATTCGAGAGAATAAGTGCGGGTCTTAGAAAAGACTTAACTAAAGGAGGAAAACCTGTAAATACTTTTGATGAATTAATAGCACTTATGTCAGGTATTAGATTAATTAGAATAGATGCTAAGGAAGACTTAGGTTTCTATGCAACTCAATTTAATAAAGCAAGAAGAGACGTAGATGAAACAGATAAATTTTACACTGCAGAAAATTGGGCTACAAAAACTCCTTCGGATTTAGAAAACATATTTAGAGAAATGCAAGAAGATGATTTAAGAATTCAAAAAGATATGCATATAAGAATTAAAGATTTAGAATTATTGGGTGTAAGTAAAATGAAGATAAGACAAATCTTAGAAAGTAAAAACGTTAACCCTGATGTTATTGATAATTTAATGAGAAATAAATTTACTCCAACAAATTATTCTGAGCCTAGATTTAATAAAAAAGTAGATCAAGTTAAGAAAAGATTGAGAGAAGATTCAGAAAGTGACACAGCTTATCAATATTTTATTAATAAACAATGGGTATTCCCAAGAGCACAGTTAAATAATATTCAAAGAGAATACAGAGGAAGACAATTATTCCCTGATGGTTATAATCCTGACAAAGAAACTTATAAAAAGAATAAGAAGGGACAAACTTTATATGACATGAATGGAAATCCTATTAAAGAAAAAGGATTTATTGAAAAACAAATGGATAAGATTGTACCAAGTATTAAAAAACTTATTACACCAGGAAGTCCTTATCAGTCAAAAATGAAAACTCCACCATTACCTCCAACAGATATGCCTAAATTGGCTGCTAATCCACAACAAATTAACAATCAAACAGGCTTGACAAGGACAGAGACCGCGTTATTGTCACCAAGTGAACAGGAAATTGCGAGAAAAACTTAATGGCTATTGAACCTAAAACAACAAGAGAACACATCGTATCCCTATACGGACATGTAAAGGGTGTAAAAAAAGATATCAATCATATGCATAAAGGTATTCACGAATTGGGTGGCAAGATAGATAAAATCTATTGGGTTCTTTTAGCTGCAGTGGGGGCTGTAGCCATACTTTTACTAGAAAGGTTTATGCATTTTTATTAACATGAAATTAACAGCAAATTTTACATTAGACGAGCTTACCAAAAGCCAAACGGCTGAACGTAAGGGTATAAATAATAACCCATCACCAGAACAAATAGAAAATTTAAAAGCACTAGCAGTAAATGTATTACAGCCTGTGCGAGCACATTTTGACAAAGCTCTTATTATATCATCAGGATTCCGATGTGCTCAGCTGTGCCTAGAAATTGGTAGCAGTATTAATAGTCAACATTGCGCAGACAACGAAGCAGCGGCAGCAGATTTTGAAATCTGGGGTGTAGATAACGAGGTACTTGCAACGTGGATTAAATCAGAGCTAGAATTTGATCAACTTATATTAGAATTCTACAAGAAAGGTGAACCTAACTCTGGCTGGGTGCATTGTTCTTATTCAAGAAACCAAAATAGACAGCAATGTTTAATTGCTTACCGAGAAGACGGTAAAGTTCACTATAAGCCCTGGTAGAAATTCTGCGCGCCTCGCGTGTAAGTCCTATATTTTCTGGTATAAAGAATACTCAAAGTTTTGAGTAGTTGGATTAATACTAATAAGTTTAGCTTTATTTCGAATATGAAAGTGTGTAGCCATTGGAGTTAATGGCGAAAGAGTTACTAATTTTTTTATTTCTTTTCTTGTCTTAATAAACTCAATAGCTTTCTGGATAATCTCTCTTCCTGCCCCTCTTTTTCTGGACCAAACGGTATAAGCCACAGCAGTATTGGCATCCTTTTTTAGATAAGCGTTTTGAGACATTATATCTAACTCTTTTACAGATTTTGGAATATCATTCGTATAAGCAACACAAATAATCCCTTCAATCTCGTTATCAAACTTAAGACCATATATCTTTCTTCCATAGCTTTTTCTAAATTCTAGACCTAATTCAGGTCTAACTGGATCTTCCTTAATGTTAATGGAATCTAACTCAACCAAGTTAGAACCTTTAACCCATTTAAAAAAGTTATCTATTTTATTTTTTATTATATCCATTTCTTTAGTTCTTCTCCCATTACTTCTGAAGCTATATTAATCTTCTTACGTAAAGATTTTACAATTTTATTATCTACTGTTTCTTCAGCTATTATATCTATGTAGGTTACTGATTTATCTTGACCGATTCTGTGGGCTCTATCCTCGGATTGCATTCTTTTCTCTAGGTCATAGCCATTAGAGTAATAAACAACGGTATTAGCTGCAACTAAAGTTAACCCATATCCACCGGTCTGTGGTGTACCAACAAAGAATCTACATTCATCATTAGTCTTAAAATTCTTAATAGCCTTTTCCCGTTGTTCGGGAAGCGTTTTGCCGTAATAATGAACCACGGACCCCGGACCATGCTTTTTCTCAATTTCATTTACAATAGTTCGTATGTCGTGTTGATAGTGAGCCCATATAATAGCTTTTCCTTCAATCTCTTCAATTATATCCATAAGCTCGGATAGTCTATTGTTTTTAATATTTTGAATAGTACCATCATCAGCAGAAAAATGACCACAAGTTATTTGATGTAAACGCATAAGCTGTGTAAGTGCAGTCATAGTGGTAATTGTTTTACCATTTAATGTAGCAAGAGCTTCTTTTCTCATTTGTTCATATAATTTCTTTTGTTCTTTAGATAATTCTATTTCTCTCTTCATATAAATTTTAGAAGGAAGATCTAAACAATCTTCTTTTAATACTCTGTAAGAAAAAGTTTGTAGACGATCTGATAGTTCATTTAAATTTTTAAAATGGCTAACAACCTGAATAGATCTACCTGAAATATGTAATGTTTTCATTTCAGCATATCTATTTCTAAAAGCATAATAAGAAGTAAACTCTAAATGGTCGGGATCTAAAAACTCACATTGACTATATAAATCTAAAGGATTTTTAGTAACAGGAGATCCTGTCATTATTCTTCTGTATTGAGCTGATGCGGATAAATCAATTATGTTGTTGGTTCTTTTAGCCTTTGGATTTTTTATAGTTGTGCTTTCATCAATAGCCATTAAAGATCTATGTGATCTTAGAAATTTAGCTGCAAAATTAACTCCTTTATCTGTGCTAAAAGCTTCTACATTCATAACTAAGATATGAAGAGCTTCACCTGTTTCAAATAAACCATCTAGTTTTTCTTGTTGTTTCTTATTAATATTAGCTTGCCACATTACAGACACATTCTCTATATGTTTGGGTAAATGCGCAGGCAATTCTTGGTTGTACCAAGTACCTAAAACTCCTTTAGGAGCAATAATAAGAGCACCATCTATTTTTCCTTTATCATATAACATAGACATATTATCAATAAGAACCTTTGTTTTTCCAGTTCCCATTTCCATAAAATATGCAAATGTCTTTTTATTCCACGACTTTTCTAAAGCAGTGATTTGATGCTTATAAGGTTTTACTCTAAATTTATACTTCATAAATAATAAATTTTTTCTTTCTATTGACTTCTTATATACTATGACTTATATATTTGTCAATGCCAGAAAGAGGAAATATATGTTTACAGTAATGAGTGCGACTGACGATAGACCAAAAGTTTACGTTATTCAAGAAATTGCCGGAACACGTGATGGGAAACCAAAAATAAATATAATGGGTGCTGCAGAATACGGCAACTTTAAATTTTTATTGCCGGAACTTTCACAAATTATATTCTCACCAGGTCCTTTAGTTTTTAAACTAAGACAGGGTTTAAAAAACTTTACTTCTAAAGATTATTTATTACTTACAGGAGATCCTGCAATTATTGGAGTTGCATGTTCAATTGTATCAGATATAACTAATGGGAAGTTTAATTTTTTAAAATGGGATAAACAAGAAAGAAGATATTATCCAATAGAAGTAAACCTATTTGAGAAAGGAAAAATAGAAGATGAGTAAAATTAATTTTGAGAACGATCAACAAGACGTTCTAGAAAAAACAAGTAATATAGATAAGCTTGCACATAAAATAAAAGAGATGCAGGCACTTCAACAACAATTAGAACTGCAGGAAGATGCAGTAAAACAAAAGAAAAAAGACATAGAATATTTATCGGGAGAAGTTATACCGACTATGCTATCCGAAATGGGATTATCTTTTTTAAAACTCTCTGATGGATCATCAGTAGAAGTTAAAACGAATTATAGCGCCACTATTACTCAAGCCAATAAAGAGAAGGCGTTTAACTGGCTTCGTGACAATGGCCTAGGAGATATCATCAAGAATGATGTAACTGTTTCCTTTGGTCGAAACGAAGATAACAAGGCAGCAGATTATGCTGAACTTGCGAGGGGTCAAGGGCTACAACCGACACAAAAGCTGAAGGTTGAGCCTATGACTCTGAAAGCGTTAGTCCGTGAACGAATCGAAGGCGGTAAAGAAATGCCAACGGAACTTTTCAATGTATTCATTGGAAACAAAACAACAATAAAAAGGAAACAATAAACATGGAAAAAGAAATAGCTGAAAAGCAAAAAGCTGGAGCATTATCTACGGATATGTTCGAAGCTGACAAGCTCCACGATACTGGAGCTTTGACACCAGAAGATCAGGCACTTCCGTTCTTGAAAATTTTGGGTCAATTATCCCCTGAAGTAAATAAAAGGGACGCTAAATATGTTAAGGGGGCAGAACCTGGCATGATTATCAATACAGTTACAAATGAACTGTTTGATGGCGACAAGGGGATAGATATCTTACCAGTGTATTATAAAAGACAATACATTGAGTGGAGAGATAGAGGTGATAGCGGTGGAGCACCGGTAAAAATATATGATGCCAGTGATGATCTACCTGCAACAACTAGAGACAAAGGAAATAAAGATAGATTAGCAAATGGTAATTATCTTGAAACTACTGCGTCTCATTTTGTTATCAAACTAAATGGAGTTCCTCAGAGAGCTTTGATTTCTATGAAAGCGACTCAATTAAAAATTAGTCGTAAATGGAATTCAATGATGAACAATATTGTTCTAAGAGGTAAAAATGGTTTATATCAACCGCCTTCTTTTAGCCATATCTATAAACTAAGAAGTGTACAGCAGTCTAACGACAAAGGTACATGGTTTGGTTGGGATGTGTCTAAGGTTGGAGAGGTAACTGATAAAGGATCATATGAGATGGCGAAAGCCTTTTCTCAATTAGTTTCAAAAGGAGACGTTGAAGCTAAACATACTTCTGATTCCAACGCCGGAACATCAAGTAAAAGCCACTTTTAAGAATTCACCGAGAGGTGAATAGGATGGGGCGGCTAAGCGAGAGTGGATCCGCCCCACCACTCGATATTAATTATGAAGAATTTTATAGATTTATTTTCTGGACTACAAAGAGCGCATGGATGTACCTATGTTGAGAAAAAGAATGCAGATGGTACTAAGATAAAAGGTAAGTCCTTTGTTAAACGAGAACAAGTTACTGAACAACTTTGGACAAATCATTTAAACGGAATTGAACCAAGTCTAGGTATCATACCTATTGATGAAACTAATAAGTGTAAATGGGGATGCATAGACGTAGATAAATATAATTTAGATCATAGAAAAATTATTAATTTAATTAACAACAATCAATTACCTTTAACTATGTGTCGTTCTAAAAGTGGAGGAGCACATATATTTTTATTTACTACTGTTCCAGTTGATGCTTCTTTAATGAGAGATAAGTTAAGTTCTATTAGTGCTTTTTTAGGATTTGGTAATGCAGAAGTTTTTCCCAAACAAGTTGAATTAAAATCCGAAGATGATACAGGAAATTTCCTTAACTTACCATATTTTAATCATGAAAAAACAACAAGATATGCCTTTAATTTTAAAGGCGAAGCTGTTACAATTTCGCAATTTTTTTTATCAGTAAAAAGACTTACCCCACAAGAATTAGAGAAATTAGAATTAAAAAGACCTGACTCAATATTTAAAGATGGTCCACCATGTATCGAATCATTAACTCAAACTAAATTAAGTGATGGTAGAGATAGAATTATATATCAGTATATTCAATACGCTAAAAGAAAATGGCCAGAAGAATGGCAAAAGCATATTAATAAATTTAATTATGATTATTTTGATCCACCATTAGATGATAAAACAATCCAAGACAAAATAAAATATCACGAAAAGAAAGAACTAGGTTTTAAATGCAATGAAGACCCAATGTGTAATCATTGTGATAAAAAATTATGTTTAACAAGACCTTTTGGAATTAAAGGTCAATCTTTATTTCCTGATTTGAATGATTTACAGAAAGTAAATTTGGATGAACCATATTACTGGGTCAACGTAGATGGGGAAAGAGTTAAACTTAAAGATACATCTTATTTACAAGAGCAAAGATTATTTCAAAGAGCAGTGATGGAACAAGTTAATAAAGTTCCACCTACCTTAAAGAAAAAAGAATTTACAGATATGGTTAAATTACTATTTTCAGGAATAGAAATTGTAGAACCTCCAATGGGTTCTTCTAGAATTGAACAGCTATTAGATCATTTAGAGGAGTATTGTACAGATAGAACAGCCACAGGGGTTAAGAAAGAAGATATGATGTTCGGAAATGTATGGACAGATAAAGGAAAACACTATTTTATTTTTAGAGAATTTTTTAATAAGTTTTTATTAAAGAGAAGATGGACTGAAAAATATGACGAAACACTTATAATACTACGTGATAAGTGCGGATGTGAAATTGTAAGAGAGACGGTTGGGAAGAAAAAAATAACGGTTACGAGTGTTAAGGAGTTTACTAAACAGGACAACGTTTATAGACCTAAACAATTTAAACCAAAGGATGTATTTTAATGGAGCCAATTTGCTACATACTTTTAATTCTATGGTTAATGGGGATATCTGGATGAATCAAATGAGCACTGATTTAGTTTTTTTAGTTGTACTAACAGCAGCGTGGATACTAATAGCATTATGAAAACAATAGTATTAGGACCACCAGGAACTGGAAAAACTACCACACTTTTAAATGAAGTAGATAAGTATTTAAAGAATACAGATCCAGATAAGATTGGATTCTTTTCTTTTACACAAAAAGCAGCTTACGAAGCTAGAGACAGAGCAATGAAGAAGTTCAACTTTAGTGAAAACGATCTTCCTTATTTTAGAACATTACACTCATTAGCTTTCAGAAGACTGGGTTTGAAGAAAGAAGATGTTATGCAGTCAAAACACTATGAAGATTTGGGAAAGAAAATGAATGTACGATTAGATTATCATGACTATGACAACGACCAGACAGGGATATTTAGTACTAATAATGATATTCTTAGAATTATACAACTAGCTAAACTACGAAACATAACACCAGAACAACAATTTAATTTAAGAGAACACACTCAAGATGTATCTTTAAGAGATCTTCTTATTTGTCATAATGAATTGAAATCTTATAAGAAACAATACAACCTTATTGATTTTACAGACATGATTACAGAGTTTGTTAAGTCTGATGCATCACCTAAGTTTGATGTAGTATTCATAGATGAAGCTCAAGACTTATCTAGAGTTCAATGGAATATGGCTAAATCTATATGGGATAAAACAGAAGATAGTTTTATAGCAGGTGATGATGACCAAGCTGTATTTAGATGGGCTGGTGCAGATGTAGATAGTTTTATTACACAAAAAGGAAAGCTATTAAATTTAACTCAATCTTATAGAGTACCAAGAGCAGTTCACGATATAGCAATGAATATAGTGGGTAGAATTTCAAATAGGATTCATAAAGAATGGAAACCAAGAGTGCATGAGGGTGCATTAACCTACTACCATGATTTTCAAAACATAGATATGTCTCAGGGGGAGTGGTTAGTTCTAGGTAGAACAAGATATATGTTAAATGATTTAGAAAATGTTTTATATTCTAGAGGATTATTTTACAAAAACAAATTTAAGAAAGCATATGAACAGGATTTATATGATGCAATATCTGATTGGGAATCTGCTCGTAAAGGCAAACCTATAAATTCAGATCAAATTACTAGAATTGCTTCTTATATGTCCCCTAAACACTATCAAAAAGAAGATATAAAATATTTAGATAAAGATCATTTTTATTCTTTAGATGAACTTTATAATAAAAGGGGTTTAAATACTAAAAAAGTATGGTATGAAGCATTTGATCAAGCTCCTGAAGAGCGGGTTAGATACATTAGAAGGATGAGAGAAAACGGAGAAGAATTAAATAAAGAACCAAGAATTTTATTATCTACTATTCATGGTGCAAAAGGTGGAGAATCACAAAACGTAGTTCTCTTAACTGATCTGAGTAGAAATACTCAAACGAATTATGAAAGAAATCCTGATGATGAGAACAGATTATTTTATGTAGGTGCAACTAGAACTAAGGAACATTTACATGTTGTTAGACCGAAAGATATATACAAGAGTTTTAGAATATGAGCAAAACATACAAAAGACAGGTAGGCGGGAATCACTATCAATCGATGGTCATTCAGCCTAGTGAATTTATCAACAAAAACAATATACCGTTCGCGGAAGGGAATGCTATTAAGTACTTGTGTAGGCACAAGCAAAAAAATCAAAAGGAAGATTTACTTAAGGCCATTCATTACTGTGAGATGGCAATAGAAAGGGACTATGCAGATACCGATATTTAAACCACAGACAGAATGGACGGCGCCAACAGACTTTCCAGATCTATCTAAATATGAAGAGATAGCAATTGACTTAGAGACAAAAGATCCAAACCTAAACGAAAGAATGGGTTCTGGTTCTGTTATAGGTGTTGGAGATGTTGTAGGAATATCTTTAGCTACACATGATTGGTGTGCTTATTATCCTATTGCTCATGAAGGTGGAGGAAACTTAGATAGAAAGATGGTCCTTAAATGGTTACAGGATCAGATGAAGACTGATTCACTTAAGATATTTCATAATGCAATGTATGACGTATGTTGGTTACGTAGATTAGGTATCAAAATAAATGGTAAGATTGTTGATACAATGATTGCTTCTGCAGT
>Ga0209232_1000842_pt1 | contig 17715 bp, 24 predicted proteins | sample ETNvirenome_2_60_FD_184066 | JGI IMG/M metagenome (GOLD analysis project Ga0209232, IMG submission 184066) | Marine viral communities from the Pacific Ocean - ETNP_2_60 (SPAdes) (version 2) | ecosystem: Environmental > Aquatic > Marine > Oceanic | place: Pacific Ocean | collected 2013-06-22
CTTCTCTAGTTCTTCTTTGTTCTTCGATTGCTTCCTCATCTTCTTCCTCTTCCTCATCAACGGGTTTCTTATCCTTAACACCCTTGTTGTTAACCATCGGATACTCCAATCCCTTCCTGACAACTGGATTGTCCGAGGTGCTTTCACTAGCCATGTATCCATTGCTATCCAAAAGCCTGTGAAGATAGTCCTTCGCTCTGAATATGAGAAGAGTGGCATCCCCCTCTGTCCTTATGTCGATATGCTCTATTATCTCCTTGTAGTCCCTAGGGGGTGCTAGGTTCTTATTGCCCATCATGGCTCTTGCCAACGACGTTCCCAACAGGTCATCAGGCTCATCTGTCATCTGACCTAGAGGCAATTGCAATTCCCTGCGAACTTGGCCTTCGCTTCCTAGTTGACCTATAGTCAGATTCAACTTACTCAATTGCTCAACGTTTTCATCGTCCTCATCTAGATACTGTTTGTCAGAAGCCATTTGTATGAGTTCAGGTAATTTCATACCCTCTAGGTCATCTATGAATTTCCTCAAAGCCTTCCGATAGTCCTTGGCAAGAAACTCCGCTCTGTCCTCTTCCTTCAAACTCTTCTGTGTGAGATATAGTATCTGAGAGTGTTTCCTGATTGCAGTTTTCATTTTTGTTTCTCTATTTCTGCCTTTCTGTACATCTCTGAATATCTGAAATGCAACCATCCTCAATGCTTCTGACTTGTCTAGATTCTCCTTGGCACTAGCATTGTAGTTGAATATTCCATAGTTGTTACCCTCTCCTAGATTGAGATTGACGGAGGTTTCTCTCTTAATCAATACCATCTATTTCACCTAAGCAAGCCACTTTGCCCAAGCAATACCTTTGCTCATTGCAGAGGCTAAACCTAGACCGCTTGTAGGTGGGGTGTATGACATCTGACCAGTGTTGGGGTCAATCCAATACGGATTGTTCATGTTATCATAACCAGCAGGGGGAACCGGATATCCCGATTGGTTGTTGAATGCCATCTGCTGTTGCATCATCGCATTGTTCATTCCGACTGCGGCACTGTTGCCCTGTATCATTGATGGGTCTACACCACCCGGATTTGTGGCCCCCATACCACCCATTGACATTTGTTGCTCTTGAGGCATAGTAAAGCCTTGAGATTCTAGGTATTGTGTCTTAGCCATTCTTCTCTGCATGATGACTTCTGAGTTTATTGCAGACGCGAGTAGCGTTTGCAAATCTAACTCGATATTTGCTTGGGTTATTCCATTTAGATTAGCAACTGCATCGTTGCTTAGAGACAGGTTGCCATTGCTTGCAGAAACGAATTCTAAATTGGTCAGTATCTCGCTAACCGTCTTCTGCACTACATCTCCAACTAACTGTGATAATGCGGCTAGGAATGCCTCACCGTGATATTGGAAGAAGTCCTCTACATGGTTCTCTTGTAGTGTCAACAAGTTGTTCATTGTCTTGAACTGAGCCTGTTGATTACTTTGCATCGTATTCATCAAAGAAGAATTGCTTGTTCCAAATAGTCCCATTATTGCTCATCCCCCTCTTCTACGGTGACAACCTTAGCCCCTTCAGTCAATAATGTTTTCACCCTCTTATTGATTGCGTCACTTTCAATCACTAATCTGAACAACTCCTCTTCTCTAGTTTCAACTTGTGATTGTGGGGGTTTGATTGTCCAACCACTACCTGAGAGAGAAGCGATGTCACTTTCTTTCAGTGTGGTCAATGGGCCAGTAACCATGTTTAATGGATTCAAGGATGACACTGATGGTGCTTTGGGAACATACGCGCTGAAAGAAAGACCATGTTCCTCTGCTAGTATCTGTTGTTCTAGCATCTCATACTGCCTGTGTATTGCCGCATGTTTCTCACAGTATGTTCCCCTCATCGGGTATCCCTTGCGAACCTTGTGCAATGGGAGTGGTGGTCTTAGATTGTCACCTGCTTCCCAAACCTTGTGAGTTCCACATACTACGCATCTGTCTTTGATGTTGTATGCAAACTTGTATGGTACTTTCAGGAATGTCTTAGTTTCTGGTTTCAGAATCTTGGTTATTTCTTTGAGTTGCTTCTTCGGTTTGGTGTTCTTGTACTCATAGGTCATTATAGAACCCGGCGACCTAGCCGCTTCGTATCTATCCATAAAGGCAGTATTCGTTACAGATGGTGTGGTTGCTCCAATCAAACTAGGTGGCTGAAATGACATTGACATTATAACACCGAATTAGTAGTCCTTTATCATAGTTAGGACTCCTCTGTATACCATCTCAGAGTCCGATTTCGCACTTACTATGTATTTGTAGCAAGGAATGCCCTTGTCGTTCAATCGCTGAATGCCATCTCTAAATGCTGAGAAGATAGGATGTTGTTCTATTGGTCCGTCATGTTTGTACTTGTCTTTCCACAAATCGTACTTGTTAGCCCATATCCCTACTGCGATAGGATAGTCTGCTTCTCGCTTCTTTTTCCTTTTACCATTTACATCCCACTCAGTCGCACAAATTGTATCTACTAGGAAAGTCCAACACAATTGTTGCTCTATATCGAAGTGCTTGTCCATATGCCTGTCGTCAATCATAAAGATGATGTATTTTACTTTGCGACTTCTCATATCGCGAATCCAATCATTCCAATATGTCGTCTGTCCACCAATATCAGCAGTCTTCACTGTATGTGCATCACCATCTAGTTTGACGTATTTTCTAGTAGCACGTTGTAGTCCTACTGTTCTAGTTTTGATGTCTGGTACATCTCCTCTAGTTCTCAATTGGTGATTGAGGGTAGTCTTACCCGCTCTGGTCGCTCCATATATTCCGAAGTTTATGGAATGGACTCTCTGATATATCTTGTTTAGTCCCTCGACAATGAGTATGGCGAATCCCGCCATCACTGACAAGGTATCACCACAGATGATTCCAGAAGTCTACTGCTCCGTTCCAAGCGATAGACAGGGTATTCACACCTGCAATAGCCATCGCTTGTCCTATGACAAAACTAAAGGCGCAAGCAACTGCACCCCAAAACCAAAACCTAGCCCTTAGAAACCAGATATCAGCAGAGTGCGCTCTTTGTAAGTCATATGCGAGTGTTGACTCATCCATTCCAAATAGGATTTCGCTGACCACTCACATCACTCCCTCACTGGTTCTCTATGGTTAGGAAAGAGGGACTGACTCCTTGCTCCTCTGCCTTGATGGTTGGTAGGTTCTGGTCACCATACAATGCAGGTGTTACCGCATAGTTAGTGTTGAACTGCTTGAGCGATTCCTTTACTCTGCGCTTGTTCTCCTCCTCTCTCTGCTTCCTACCCCAATATCCGTCTATTGCCCTTCTTAGTAGGAAGTCCTCGATGTAGTCACTGATGAAGACATCGAATAACACCTTCACCATCAGTATAGCACCGATGGTGCTAATTCCAAACAATACTGCATGTGCCTCTGCTCCATATGGGAAGGATATCCCATATTCAGCATATGCTAGTACGTTCACTCCGCTTACTGCTCCAACGAACAGTATCGCCATTATCATTCTTGTATCATTTTCTAAACTTGGCATAATATCACACAAAGGTTACCGTTACAGCGCAAGACCCACTACCTGTTATTTGAACATATAGTCCCTTAGCCGCTACTACCCCATGCATGTCATACTCTTGATTGAATACATTAGTACCGCTATTGTCTGAGCGAGTGTTTATTCTGACAATTTCCACATCTCCTGAAGTGCTAGTATCACTACTATCGAACACCTTGATGATATTCGCGGCATTTGCATTTGATGTTACATGGATACTAACTAACTTAGTTCGTTGTGGAGAGACTAAGGTACTAGAGGAGATGACCCCACTTGATAGACATCCTGAAACTGACATAATCATTCACTCTCCACTAGTGCTTTGATTAGGTCTGCTTTTTTACCCTTCGCAGATATTCCTCTTTCATCCAATAATCCTTGAAGTTTCTTCACCGTTAGTTTATCTAAATCAGGAGGCAATGGCCCGACTTCTTTTTCTGTTTCTTCTTTCTTCTCTGCAATCTTGGGTTTCTTACTAGCGAACATAGATTTCCTAATGGAGAGTTTGTCCTTCAACTCATCATCAGTGCGAGTGTTTGTCACCATCTTGAGAGTACCTAACTTATGTTCTCCTAACAGTGAGAAGTCCTTACGGTCCTCATCAGTGAACTTGTAGTCCAAACTGTACATGATGCTTACTGCATAAACCAGTGGTACGTCAACATCTTCCTCATGTGTTATTTCGTATGTCTTACCACCTAGTACTCTTACTAGAGGGCCGTCTAGTTTTCTTTCTTTCAACCTAAGTTTAACCATATTTACACCCATTAATTGGGGGTAGCAACCCCCTTCCTGTTGCTCTAGGAAGAGGGCCGCTACTTTATGTTTTACTCAAAGAAGCCCGTATACTCGGACTCTTACCATGTTGACTGTTGTAGCACTACCTGCGGTAGCCGAACCACTTGACGCAACTGTTGCGTGAAGTTTGAACGATGTTCCAGATTCGTAGGCTCCTGTTGTGCTAACTTCTACGTGTACGTTGTCAACAATGACATTTGTGCCTGACTCCTCTCTACCAGTAATCAATACCTGATGTATGCTAGATAGGCCCAAAGATGCCGCCGTGACCACTTCTCCGCCAGTTGTGTATGAAGTGACGTTGCATAGTGCGTCCACATAGTACTCATCACCGTGAACCTTGGGGCCAGCGAAGCCCTTATGGTCTTCGATTAAAGTAACTGTAACTGCCACTTAATCACCTCACGCACTCTTTAGGTTGGTAATCTTACCCTGTCCCTTGAAGAAGGAGCAAGCAGTCTCGCCCATTGTTCTGTACAGCCCTTGGTTACCCAACTTGCCAACACCGAATGGGTTGCCGTTGGAGATACCATCCTCAAAGTATTGAGTAGGCTTCATCACTGATAGCCACAGATGGTCAGTGTCTAGCAGTAGGATGTCAGTCAGCCTGTTGCTTGTTGACAGACCAGTTGATGGCATGTCCTTTGCTGGGATGATGGGTATGTCGTAGTAGGTTGCGACCCTAAAGCCGACCTCTGCACCCTTTGGACCCCTAACGCCGTTGTGGGTTGGGACAATCTCCTTCCTGTCCATGAACCTCTCTTGGCTCTGTAGTAGGTCAGATATGTGCTGGATGGTATCGTATCCAGTTATCATTACCTTGGGGCTTCCACCGTTCTGCCTGATTCTCCTAATCATGTCGTTCAGTATGGAGAGAGTCAGAACTCTTGCGGTTCCATCTGCATATCCAGTACCGAAGTCAACCTCTGCATCTAGGAAAGAGGCGGTTGCGGTTGCAGTCTCGCTTCCGTGCGAGCCTCCGATTGCTACTGGCCTTACATCTCCGAAGATTCTAGTTAGTTCGGGAGATACTGCTGGCGTACCAGAGTCATCTGCTCCTAGTTCGGTAACGTTGTCTAGGTACATTTGTCCAATCTCCTCTGCTGATGCGACTATCTTGAACAGAGAAGTGTAGTTCCTGTCAGTGTTAGTTGCGCCCTGTAGGTCACTCATCTTCTCAAGGGGCATCAGTAGCATAACGTTCTGCGACTCTGCGTGATGCTTACCCATGTCCTCACGGACAATAGCCCTGATGTCACCAACACCGTCGTCAATAGCGGCTAGTTCCATACCAAGTTCCGAGAACTCAAACTTGTGAGCAACGGTCTTTGGGCTGATGTAGAGTTTAGCATACTCAGGTGCTAGTGCAGAGATGTTGCTAAGAGCCTCGTTCTCAGGCACTCCACCAATAAGGTCAGCCTTTGGTGCGGCGGAGCCAACTGCTCCTGTACCAATTCCGAACGAACTTCCAGAGCCACCTTGAGGTCGGCTCTTTAGCACTCTCCACCCGCTAGAGGTGTATGGCCTCTTAGCCATAATCGATAGCGCGTTTACCTCTTGGTTTAGCATCGACCAAACTTTCTGTCCATAGAGAACGTTGTATAGGTCGCCCAAGTTAGAGGCCGCACTGCCGCTAAACGGGTTTCCGGAAGCGTCGTCGTGAGGAGTTCCAAATCCTCCGACAATTCCGGCACTCTTCAATAGAGCGGAACTTCCACGTAGTCCGTAGGTTGCCGCTTCTAGGTCTTTCATCGTCTTAATATATCCTGTCATCTTTCATCAACTCCTAGTTGCCCCTCGTTAGGTTATGGATATCATCCCATGACATCTCTCCGGCTTCCTCAACAGTTGTTGGGAACCCTTCAGGGATACCAAAGGCGACTTCCTGTGCCTTACGAATATCATCGTTCTTCTCGGTAAGAGACTTGCGTAGTTCTGCGAACTCAGCCTTTAGTCCAGCAACGTCGTTGCGAGCATCATACTCTGCCCTCTCTGCTACGGACTTCTTGACTTCAAGTTCCTCTGCGAACCTAGTAGCAAAGGTCTTGCTTAGGTTATCATACGCCAACTTCTCTAGTTGCTCGGCCTTGAATGCCTCGTATGCCTTCTCGACATTCTCAGCAGACAAATTGAGGGTAGTGAAATCACTGTCCTCTAGTCCCTTGCTAACAGAGAGAGCCTTTGGCGCGGCTTTTGGTGTCCCACCAGAAACAACTTCCTCTCCGGCCTCGTTTCCTTCAGCCTCGGTAGGTGCGTCATCTCCGCCGGGAAGACCCTTCTTCTCGCCGTCCATGTCCTCTTCGTCATCTTCCATTTCCTTCATTTCCATGTCTTCCATGTCATCTTCTCCTCTGGACATCTTATCCTCTTCCATTTTGTCCTCTTCTTTCATGGTGTACATATCTTCTTCTTCATCTTCTTCCTTGCTGATTTGTCCAACCTGCTTCATCAAGTCGTTCAATTCCTCAAGTGCTTTTTCCAATTTTTCACTCATTTGTTTTTCACCTCCAACATCTTGTTTTAAAATGTCGAATTTCGCTTCTGGATTGATTCCCTTTTCACAGATTGTGACTTCATGTAGTTCCAAACGGTCTATCTCGTTGTACTCCCCATGTTCGTCAGATGTTCTCTGCTTCTTGGAAATTGCCTGTCCTCCTATACTAAATGACCTAAGTGTTCCTTTTCGGATGCCTCTTGAAATTTCTTTTGCCTTTTCTATGTCATCTCTCATTTTGATTACGACATAGAACCCAACGTCATCTACCATAGTCTTGTGTAGATTTCCGTTTTTGTCTCGATATTTCTCGATTACCTCCCCGACTTGAACATTTGAATGATTTGACATCACGTTTCTGTACTTCTTCTCTCCCATGTATTGTTTAACTGCTTCATCTAATGCACTAAGGGTAATCATGTCGTTTTGCTTATCGACCATTTCTATTGATGCATATCCTCCTATGACCAGTTCATCTGCTTTTAGAATCGTAAATTCATTGTTATTTTCTGCCTTTAGTAGCATGTCTCCTGAAACTAACACTCCTAAAAGTGTAAAGTCTTACTATTTAAGATAACATGCAAAATTACTCTGGAAGTTCTAATTTTGCATATTTGTCTTCTGTGATATCCCACAGATTCTCATCCGAATCTAGGTCTAACATTTCTTGCTTCTTACCAGTCCAGACCACCCAAGTTTGCTTCTCATCTAGAGGAACGACTCTAACATGGAATCTAGTATCAAACTTGTCTCCTGTAATCTTGTATTCGTGATAGCCTTCACGTTGAACTCCTAATTCGACATCACCAGAATCTATCTCCTTTCTATGTGGGCCTAAGTCCTTACCGACAATAGCAGGGAACTTCTGTGACTTACCGAACAAATCGTATACGTCGTCTAGTTCTGTAATATCAATCATCCAGAAGTTCCTAGATTCATCTAGTTTCAATATGAAATCCAGATTACCATCTTCTCTCAACATGATGCTGAACTTACCAGAGTCAACCTTGGAAACCTCTGGTTCCTCAACGTCCTTCTCTAATACGTCATCTAGTGCTGTGAACTTGTTAGGGTGATGGTATCTCAGACTCTCCTGTTCCTTCATCCAGCCCATGAGAGTTTCATCAGAGGAGTTGAAGACATCCTCAAATATCTCTGGATACTCTTTCTTGACGAACTCTACTATCTTGCCAAACGGTGTCTTGTCGTTATCGTATGTCTCTATTATTTCATTACGGATGGCAATTCTCAACTCAGACCTTCTGGATTTTACCAGAGTCTCCATCTCCTTCTTCCAGACATCTATGTTGTAAAGGGCATTCTTAGCCATCAGGGAATCCCCATCAAACCCATAGATTGTGAAGCCGTCAAACTCACTCTTGGCAATTACCTCTGCCTCACCGTGTATTCCATCTGTGATGAAGAACCCTTTCTTCACTGCCTTCTTGCCATTCTTAGACTGAGTTACACCACTAACTAATTTGAATGGGTTCAGGCTACTAATTGCCTCACTCGCATCAGAAGTCAAAGATTTCCTAGTCTTGGTTGCAAGTTGCTCCAATGTCTCTACCTTATCAGATGAATCAACCTCTGGTATTTCTATCAGTTTAGCAGAATACAGGGTGAAGCCCTCTTTGTTCTTCTTTACCTCATCGACCTTGACTCTGACTATGCTACCGACATCCACGTTCTCCTTAGTGTTCAGTGCCTTGCCAACTGGAAGGTACTCTTTGTCATCATACTCAGTGGTCTTGTAGGTTCTCGCCACCTCAGCAGTGACAGGACCAACACCTAGGGTGTATGACTTCATACCGCTCTTGGTTGATTTCTTATCTAGGACTATAACATCCAAGTCAACGAACTTCTTCCATTTAATCCACTTAGGATTCTTTTTGTTTCCTATGTAGTAGGTAGACTCTAGGTCTTTTATCAGGACACCTTCGGAGGCAGGTAGTTCCATTATGTCCTTGGCATACTCACCAACTTCCTTGATGGAATCAGCCATTCTCGTATCCTTCTTGGATGGGAATGCAAGTACCTCAGAAGAGTGTTGGCTAAACTGATAGAGAAGAGTATTGATTCTCTCTCTTAGAGGTTCACTATGTAGTTCGGTTCCCTCATGGTGCATGATGTCAAACACATGCGCTCTGAGTTGTCCTCCCTTTTTCTTCTTGAATACATGGGTTATCGTATCTGCTCTGTGCAATGGTTCGTCACCATCGAACAGGACCAGTTCAGCATCTAGTATGCAATCTCCAAACTGCTTCTCCTTGAGTTTCTTTATCTGCTCCTTGCATGCATCTGAGATATCCTTCTTGTTGTATGAGTATACCTTGATGCTCTCTCCCTTCTTGTGGAGTTGGATTCTCATTCCGTCATACTTCTCCTGCACTAGAAAGTCACCGGAAAGACCCTTGATGCTTTCCATGTCCTCTAACTCAAAGATGCGATACATCGGCTTGTTAGGAACTATGAAGTCAATCTCAGCCTTCTCTTCATCGCTCTTCTCTTCTTTTTTTATATCGACTTCCAGTAGATTGTCCCATCTAGGCTTCTCGTATTCTCTGAGGAACATGTCCTTCAAGGTCTTCAATCCGTTCTTGACCTTGGATTCTATTCTCTTATTGTCCTCATCCTCCTTGCCATAATGTTCTATGATGTAGAGTCCCAAATCGTTCTCATCCAAGTCTAGGCCCATGAAACCATCAGTTATCTCATCGGAATCTAGGTTCTTCGTATCCCATGCCTTGTCAGGCAATGCTTTGGAATGTGAACGTAGTGCGTAATGCAAGAATGCAATCAGAACAGACTCGTTCTCTAACATCGTAGGTATTACATCATCCTCTCCGAACTTCTTGGAGAATGGGTCAGTCACCTTATCTGACCTGAATCTCATGTCCTTGATGGCTTCAAACAGTTTCTTTGCCTCAACTGATTCTGGTTTCTTGGCTCCCTTGTCGAAGACTATCTTCTCATCGACGTAATCCTTCAACTCAGAAGAGAAGTCACTAAGGGAATCATACTGTTCTTTGACGTATTCCACACTCTCCGCCCAATCATCAGAATACTCCGATGGATTGTTCCTAGCAGACAGGTATGCATATCGAACTTTCTCAAAGAAATCCAAGACCTCTTTCGTTAGGTCTTCTGTCTCCTTCTCAAATTCAAGTCCGGATATGGGCATTCAACAACATGCCCCCTTAGTTAGTACCGCCAGCAAGTCCGTATCCTGAGTTAATATCATCAGTTGATACTGGATTATCGACCTTCTCTTCTTTGGGGTTCTTGTTGGGCCTCTTCACCTTGACCTCTTCGCCCATCACAGGGTCTTTGTTCTCAAGGATGCCTAACTTGTTTGCTTCCTGAATTACTTTCTTGGCCTTGTCTATCGTTGCGTGGACAAGCATCTCTTCCTTGTTTATTTTCTCCGGCATCTTACTCACCTATCATCCGGCCCATCATATCCACTCATATCAGGCGGAGGAACATCTCTTACGTGGTCTTCTAAACGAGCAATTAGGTCATCAACTGCTCTATCAGGGTCAGAGTAAGCATCCATTCCGGCTTTGACCCCAACGGCTCTAAGTGCCGCATCAATCTGTTTTTCTGTTAATCTGCGCCGACTAAGACGCTCCTGCTCAAACATACCCATTTCCTCTTCTTTCAGTATGCTTTCCCATGTCATCTAATCACTCCATTGTCTCGACTATCTTGTGTATGTCTTCCCAATCCATCTTTGCTATGACATCGCCGCTTGGCATATCATCGTTGCTACCCATAGATGGAGTCGGGGAGTCTGCGACAACGAAGCCTGACTTCATCAGTAGGTTGTCCTTGTTGTACACTGCTTGTTCTAGATTCTTCACCTTGTCTACTAGTTCTTTCAGTAGAACTAACATTTCATTTTGTTCTTCGCTCATTTTATCATCTCATTGTAGTAGTACGCTTACCTTTCCTAGTGCATCACTGAGTTGTTTCATTTCATTAGTGCCATATTCCTCAATAAACGGTCCACTTTCCATCATCTCTTGTAATTCCTCTAGTTCACGAATGACATTGGCAATATCTTGCTTCAAGAAGCCCTTAGCCCTGCTATACTCGGCGATTCTGTCAGAGTTTTCTCTGTCCATATCTGCGGCTGTGCCGTCCATGTCACCTGCAAAATCATCAAATTTCAATACTTCTTCCCAACTCATCTTATTCACCTTATGCTTGACTTGCGGCTGGGCCTGTCCTCTCAGGCGGTCTTCGGGATGTTTTGTCTGCTATATCTTGCGTTACTTGTCCCTTACCATTGCATACTGGACATGTCTTTCTCTCTGGTTCTCCACCGGGCATTGCTGAATACATGATGGATTTTACTTCTCCCAATCCATTGCAATTGGGACAATTAACCATTCTATTACCATCAATTCTGCTATCTCGCCCCCTCACCCTATACTTCAATACATCTTTCCATGTCATCTTACTTATCCCCCTTCTTCTTCGGATATATCTGTTCTCTAATCTGCAAGTAAAGTGTCTCGTAGTCCTTCCTTAGTTCTGCGGCAGAAGCCATGATGTCTAAATTCTTTTCCTCAAACTTAGTGACTTTCTTCTGTAGTGACTTATTTGACTTCACGAAATCAACACCACTCAGTTCGTCTATCAGGTCAGATAGTTTGGTCATGTCCTTGCCAAACATCTCAGTTGGCTGTGAGGCTTGCAGGAGTTTCTTGATTTTCTTCTTCTGCTTGTCGCCCATCTTATCTAGAACAGAATCGGCTTTGAGAATAGATTGCCAACTCATACTTGTCCCACCCTCATCTCGCTAATTAGCCTTCTCTCATTTCTCTCAATTGCTCTACAAGTTTCTTTTTCTCTGACTGTAGTTGTTGAGTCGCCATATCCTCTATTTGTGCAAGACTCATTTTGGGATTCTTCTCTCTCAATTGCGCTACGAGTTTCTTTTTTTCTTGGGCTATGGTTCTAGCAGATTGCTCAGTGTCTTTCTTACGCCTTCTTAATCTAGGTTTATCTTTGGCTTCATCACGTGCTTCTATGTAATCATCAGGATTTTCAACCATTTCCCTTAGTTTATTCATAGCATCATTGTATTCAACTATGATTGCCTCAGTATCATCTGCTTCTAACACCTCATATTCTTGTTCTACCATTCTTTGACTTTCATCTATGGCATCGTCCAAGTCGAAGTCAACCTTAGTAGCATGTGAAAGTAAGGCTTGCTTCAATGAGCCTCTGAATGGAGATTTGCCTTTCTGCTCTCCAGTAGGGACGGACTCAATCTCATCTACTGCCTCTTCAAAATTCTCTGCTATTCTCTGAGAATCCCTAGCATATTTTTTTGCCAGTCCTTTCACTTTTCTATCTTGTTGGCTTTGTGCTGTCGTTGTCATAGCACGTGGCATTTGTAAATCCATGCTGAAATTAGTGTTGAGTGTTTTCAATTGTTCTGTTATCTTCTTCATTTCTGCATACTTTTTACGACCCATCTGGTCTTTGCTACTTACTTGAAAGTAGGCAACCACATTAGCAACGCCTTGTAGTTGTTCTTCGATTAATTCTCTTGCTCCTTTGACTTTCTTACGACCATCAAGGAGTTTTACGTTGTCCTCAATCTCATCCTCTAAGAAAACCAAAGTTTTCCTAAGTGTGTCATAACGAGGCTTGTTCTTAACTAGAATCTCAATTGTAGTTGATTTTAACCTACTTCTGACTTTCTCTGTTGGTTTAAGGGGCTTACCTGATACCGCCTGTGCGAACCTGCCCTTTCTCCTAGCGACATCTATCTCCTTGACCTCTCTTGGTGGTTTCATCCTGTCCTCGCCAGCCGACTCCATCAACTCCTTCATCATCTCAGTGGCTTCCATGCCATCTGCATCGGCTCTTACCACTGGATTATCCCATGAGGTTCCGTTCCACTCACTGTCCTTGGTGATGAACAACTCACTCAGGTCTATGGCATCCTTCGCAATTTTACCCTTGTAGAGTAGTTTCTTGAGTAAATCTCTTATTTTTGGAGATATCCTCTCGTATGCCGCAACAGCCTCCCTCTGTAATTTTCTTTCTCTACCTGCCACGACTTTCCCTGACTCTGGTGCTGATTCATATCTAGCCTGAGCATTCAATGCTCTCTTGACCGTTTCAATATTCTCTTGTCGAGTTTTTGACTTATCTGAGAACTCTATGATAATGTCCCTGCCGCTTTGTTTTATGGCTACACCCTTTACTCCAAACTCCTTGCTTAGATATTTTCTGATTTCAGTCTCAGCACCATCTTTGCTACCGAAATTTTTTGGAAATGGTTTGAGTCCTCTATCCCTCAAGTGCTTTACTCTTTTGGGGTCGAATATTGCTCTTATCAAATCATTGTACTCCTCAACTTCATTCTCCAACTTGACCTCAGATTGATTCTTGCTTCTAGCATCTAGGAACTCTCTTCTTAGATTGCTGTCCTTAATCCAGCGACCTATGACAGTAAAGGCTCCTTCAAATTCTCTTGCTTGGCCTTCTTTGAGAGGGCCGAATGTTCCCCTGTCTTCTCCGCCAGTAGGTAGTGTTGTACCAGACAAACCTAGGTAAACCGCTTTCTCCACTCTCTTTCTTTTCGCATCTACCTTATCTTGAGGAGGGGCCAGTTTCTCTTGCCTAATCTCCTCAAGCAGTTTCATCATCGATTCGTCCTTCGCAAGCATCTCTGCGAGTTTTTTGGATTGGTATTGTGATTTTACCTTCTTGGCATCGTATGCCTTAACATCCTTTAGTATCTCACTCATTTTCTCCTCAAAGTCTTGAAAGACAACTGTGCTATACAGTGCATCTGTTTCATTCGGATTTTTAACAAGGTCTTCTATTGACTCTGGATAATACTCACCAAAGGATTTGACATAACCCTTCCAAGCAAATTTATCCTTCTCATACTCTTCCTTGAGTGCTTGGTGTTGCTTCTTTCTCGTTTCAAAGTCCTCGGCAGACTCTCCCTTTTCCTTCTTAGGGGCTTTTAGGGCTTCTTTGGAATACTTGCTCTTGTATTCTACATCACTAATTGATTTCTTAAAAGGAAAAAACTTTCTTCTTCTAGACTCATATGTGTAATCACTTGGTTCCTCGTCATCTTCATCATATTCTACAAGATAATCGTAGTCTGCCGTCTTGACATCTGGAAACTTCTTGTCTGCCCCTTTGGTCTTCTCTACCCATAATTTATTCAATTGTTTTTTATTGATTACATCATTGAAATCAATGGTGATGTCACCTATGCTCAAATCAGCAACATCAAACTCATCATCGAACAAGTCGTCCTTTTTTTCAGTTAGTTTACTGATGCCCGGATATCCTTTGTCAAGTTCTTCTTTTATTGTATCTTTTATTTTGTCATACTGCTTCTGGTATTTTGGTGGAATTCTTTCTCTACCAGATATTATGTCATCCATGAATGGAGCAGTCTTTCCAGCGATGTAATCCCTAGTCCATGCTTCCATTCTTTTTTCGACTTCTTCATCAAACTTCTTTTTCTGTGAACCCTTCAACTGTTGAATTTTTTTCTGAATACTCTTGTTGCGCTTTTCTTGCTTTTTCTTCTGTTCTTCAACAGTCGCTTTCAGAAGTAGCATCTCACTCACCTAGAATGGGATGTTCTCTTTTCTGTTCTTGGACTTCTTGGGAAGTATGATTACATCGGGGATATCAGCAGAGGATGGTATCTTCTTCTCCACTGTGGTATCCTTGTCAATGCCACCAACTGAATAGTCTCTGTTCTTCTCTACCCTGTTTGTCTGTTCTCTTCTCTCTTCTATCCTAGCGGCCTTTAACTCTCTTTCCAATTGTCTTACGCTTTTATCACTCATCTTTTTTCCTCCTTAGTTCTTTAAAATCCTCTGCATCGATGTCTCCATCGTCATCTACATCGAGTTCCTTTTGCTTTCCTTTCAACTTCAATATTTTTTGCCATTCCATATTCCTTCCTCCACGAATAATCTAATTCTCTCATCTGTCTCCGCATTCAATTTGTCAATTTCTTCTTTCCATTTTCTTGCCGCTTCAAGCAGTCTGCTCAACCGACCCGCCTCTCTGTCCGCCTATCGACATTGCGATTACCTGCCTCCTTCGGTAAACCTGTGAATCTCTTATCTGGACCCTCGCTCATGCTAGGTTTGTTCCTTCCTTTTACAGTAGCAGGTTTTCCTGCTTCCTGAGCAGTTGGTCTTGTTCCGGCCTCCATCATTTGACCTAATTGTGATTGGTCTATATCCGTACCTGCGTATGGGTCCAACTCAAACTCATCTTCTGCTCCTTCTTGTGCATTAGGGTCTTCCTTCGGTTCTGGTTTGTAGTAGGTGAATCTGCCTTCGTCATCCATGTCAACCTCAAATCCTAGATTCTTGATGGCCCCTGCGACGTTGACCTCTATCTCTCTCTTTCTCAGTTTAGCAATCTCATCCTCTTCCTCTGATGGTGGTAACTTTAGATTCCAATCAGTGATGCCGAACTCTAGAGTCATAAACGGGAAGACATAATTGTTCCAAATCGTCTGTGCCATCTCGACTGCTCTGTTGGTTACTAGTATCTGCATGCCCTCGTTGTTCAACCCACCACTGGCAGAGTTGTCTGCCATGAATATCTTACTGACTCCGTAGAATGCGGCAATCCTATCTCGCAAGTCCTCCTTGACAGCAATGTAATCCATCTCTTTCAGAGTGTTCATAAAATTAATCCACTCGACAGAACCTTTGCCATTCTCTGCTTCTATTCCCATCACTGGTATGAAATGAGGGTCTTGCTCAATCTTCTCTTTGACCCCTCGCCAAAACGACTTCATCGAATCGATATTTCTAGTTTGTACTGCTAGTAATCCCCTCGGCATTCTAGCCTTGGTATATGATGAGTTGACGTAGTTCTCCATTGCCATCAGTGTAGTGACATTGTTCCATAGTGTGATTATCGGTGAAGTACCATACAACCTAGAAGGGGAGTACTTGCTGAAATGCAGAACCTCACCTTCGATGAAATACTGCTCTTCTCCCTTGACCCTGTTGACATAGTGTACGGGGAACATGGCACTTCCACATACCTCACAACACTCATGCTTGTCTTGCGTAACCTGATTCCTATGTCTTAGACAGGTGAATCCCTTGACTCCCCTCTGTCCGACATCATCTGTGTACAGGTGAAAAGTTACAGGGTCACCTCTGTATATCTCCTTGATTCTGTGCATCTTGATTGTATTGTTGTTATCCAAATAGTATTCCTTGACCATTACTAGATATGCGTCATCTATGATGTTAAGGTCATCTTCCATCTCTTTGAGTACGTCGATGAATAGTTGCTCTGATTTGTTCACGTGTTGCTCTAGGAACTTCTGTGCGTATTTCAGTTGGTTCTTGTCTGGTTTCCTCAAATCAGTAGAGCCACAATCCGCACATTCCTTCACTGGACTCTGATGCCTGTTGCCACACTCATTGCACTGAGATACGAATGCCTCCTCCCAAATGTAGCCCCTTCGGAATATCTCCTGCTTGAGTTGAGTAGTGCATGTCCTGACAATAGTAGATTGCTTCGCTAGATTGTATATGATGGGAGTAGTGAGGAAGTAGGAGGTATCTTTCTCCTGAATCCCCGGATTGAATACTTGTCTATCTTCCGGTTTGGGGGTAGTGTCTCTAAATAATCTCGCTATCGAAAATCTTCTTTTTTCTGCCATCAGCAATTCCACCTGCGTCTTGCCGCTTTAGCCTTCTCGCTATAAGTACCATCATCTCGCTTGAACCCCCTTGACCTCGCACAAAATGACTTTCTTCTCTTAGCGGCCTTGCTTCCGGGCTTTAATTTACTAGGCTTAGTAGTAACTGGTTTTTTTAGATTCGCACCAGTCTCACGCTTGAATTTGGCTCGGCCCTTGGCACTCAACCCTCCTGTTCTCGCATGGATTTTTTTGTTGTATCCCTTGAAAGGTTTCTTCTTTTTCTTGAGAACGTCGAACCAATCCATAATATCACTTCTGAGAGAACTTCTTTCCTGTTGGGACATGTTGCTTGCCTTTCTTACGACCCTTTCTTTTCTTTCTGTCTTGATAGTCTAATGTCTTCTTTGGGGTTCTTTTGTATGTGGCCTTTGGCATATATCTTCCTTTCGTTCTGGAAGGTGCTGTCTTTCCTTTCTCCTTTGCACGATGTTGCTCTTGGCTTCCCCACTCCTCATCTGTCCAAGTAGACAATGACTGTTGTGATTTTGATTTGCCCTTTAGCATCTCAAACCAACTCATTTTTTAGCCTCCGTCTTCTTCTTCTGTTGTTCTATGAATCTTCTGTATATTGCCGCTTCCTTCGTCTTTCCCATTTCTCTTGCTCTCTGTTCCATTGCTATTGCGGCTTGTGTCTTGTGTGCATGACTTCTGTTACTTCTTTTTATTTTCGCTACTGATTTCCTAGATGTCTCTTCGTCCTTAAATCCTAATCCGTGTATTGTTCCCTTTGGGTTTTCATCTGTGTACAAATCCGAGTGTTTCTTTGAGTTTCTTCGTTGTCCTTTCTTTCTTGGTATCCTTGCGTTAGTCCTCTTTAGTATAGAGAGCCAACTTTCAGTTTCTATAGCCACCACCTGCTCTCTTGTAGGCTTGGGCTAACATCTGTGCCTTACGTGCTGACCACTTCCCAGCAGGGCCACCTTTACTACCTGCTTTGATTCTCTGAAACTGTTTCTTCCTCATACCGGGCTTAGTATAATTACCAGCCTGATTTACTTTGGACTTGCCCTTCTTCTTCAAAACATTAAACCAATTCATGCTAACACTCCTTCTAATCTATCCATCTCAGCCATCTTACAATTGTCATGTAGTTTGGCTACACTATCAAT
>Ga0209232_1000843_pt1 | contig 17690 bp, 17 predicted proteins | sample ETNvirenome_2_60_FD_184066 | JGI IMG/M metagenome (GOLD analysis project Ga0209232, IMG submission 184066) | Marine viral communities from the Pacific Ocean - ETNP_2_60 (SPAdes) (version 2) | ecosystem: Environmental > Aquatic > Marine > Oceanic | place: Pacific Ocean | collected 2013-06-22
TGTTTTGTCTATAAAGTGTGCAATAGGCTCATTACCATCTTGCTGTACATATAAAGCAGGGCCTGTACCGTTATTAACAACAGAAAGAGCTGAAGTTGTAGATACAACTGTTTGTAAGAAATTTGCTGTAAGGGCAGATACAGAGGAGAAGACAGCACTTCCTCCAGTTATGTCTCCATCAAAAGTAATAACATCACCACTTTGTGTAATTTTGCTATCACCTAGACCTGTTGAGTTATTCCATAAAGCAACCGTACCAGCAGTACCTGTTCCAGTTAGTGTTCCACTACCTCCTCCGCCTCCTCCACCGGTAAATATATTTACAAGATCTATACCACCTGAAAGTATATTCCCCGTTACATTAAGATCGCCGTTCATAGTACCACCGTCAGCATATTGTACTGCAACGGATCCTCCACCGGCTGACATTTCTATTAATCTCTTAATAGACTGCATTTCGTTAGTAAATCTTTCACTAACAGCTTTTTCAATATCTTTCTTTATTGTATTAACATTACTCCTAGCTTCTGCTATAGCTGGTATATCTGTCTTTACATTAATTATCTCTTCAAGAATAGACTCCCTACTCTTACGTACGATATTTAAAATTTCCTCTTTTGAACCTTCATACAACCCCTCTTCAATAGACTTAATACGAGCACCGTAAAAATTCTTAACTCTCTCTTCAGCTTGTACAAGGCTATCTTCTAACTCCTTTTTAACATTACCAATACGACTTAAAGCCTTACTATTGGCCTTGTTGATAGTATCGTTCAACTCAACATTAGCCTTCTCTAAAGCTAGTAATTCGTTACGCTGTCGTTGAACTTGACCATATAGTTTTGTATCAAGTAACTTAGATTTTTTATCGATAGCACGATCAACTACCTTAACGACCTTTTCAAATTCTTCTCTTACTAAAACAACAACAGCGTTACTTAAGTTTTCTTGATTGGAATTTAATGTTAGCTTTAAACTCTCTGCTAATTGTTCGACATCTTTTGTTAAATTAGCTTTTGTTAAATCGCTACTTGTATTAATTTTATCTTGTAAAGCTTTTAACTTATCCTTTACAATAATTTTAACGAAATTAGTTAACTCTACTTCTTTCTTTTCATTGTATGCAGATAGCTCTTCCTTGGCGTTAACAGTTTCAGAGTAAAACTCATTTACTAGATCTTTCTTTATTGTATCAACTTCACTCTTAATGAAATCATTCTTTATCTTGATCTCATCTACAGCTTCTTTTAGGAGCCTTTCCTTTTCACTTTTAGCCTCCTCTATAGCTTTTCGTTTAGCTATATTAATATCTTCTAAAACTTTATCTTTCTTCTCCGCTATTACAACTGGCTCTTCTTTTATAGCTTCAACTATAACCGGAAGGTCTAATTCTTGTGAAGTAACCTCCTCTATAGTTTCTAGAAACTTGCTGTTTTTGGGATTATAGAATACCTCAAACTCACCCTTTTTAAGAATAAATGGAGCTTCTAATTTATTCGAATCCTCTACTATAGGCACATTTACAACAGGGCTACCGTGATAATCACCGATTTTCTCTGCAATGTATTTGTTACCGTTTATCTCAATTTCATAAACATCGAAGAAAACTTCCACAAAATTTTCAACTTGTATGATGTTAAGATTTGAGCTAGTAAAGGTATCAACTACCTTTTCGCTAAACAGCTTAATCATATATGATATATTTATACATAAACACAAAAAAACCTATATAGCAACTACACTATATAGGTTTTTTTATTTTAACTAGAGTAGTTTAAGAAATCGTAACTTCTTCTTCTTCTGCTTCTACTGCTTCTTCACTCTCTTCTACTGCTGGCTCCTCTTGTGTAAGCTGAGATTTAATAGTGTTAGAGAAGAATAATGCAGCTTCTGCAACTCCAAGACCTGCAGTCTTAACTGAGATATCAAGAAGCTGATTCAAAACTACTGCTTGTTGCTCTGTAAGTTCTAATGTAACCATGGTAATATATTTTATTCTCTTTTTTTTAATAATCTACTATTCTTATAAACTTTCTAGTTTATTTTTAAGATCTTTAACCTCACTAGCTAAGTTATCAATTACCAATTGCTGCTCCTGCATACCTTTAACCAGTATAGGGATTATATGTTCACCGGTATAACTAAGCCTATCCGGATTTTTATTTGATACAATTACATTATCCTCTCCTTCTAGAGCGATAATATCTTGAGCAATAAATCCGTGCTTCTTACCAGTAATTGAGCCGGTTGGATCACATCTATCAGCGATTGTGTTAAATGTCTTCGGTTTAAGTTCTTTAATAAATTCTAAACCTAACTCAAGATCACATATACAGGTTTTATCACGTCTGTCAGATACTGTGGAATAACAGCCATATATGTAAAGGTGTGTTGTACTTGAGTTACCAATCATCGCTGTATTAGTACCTTGACCAACAGCCCCACAACCAATAACAATTTCATTAGATCCACCATTTGTTCCAGCTTTTGTATCCTGACCAATAAATATATTGTCAGCACCACTAGTTCTGTTACCTGAAGCATAGCATCTACCAGCACGTTTACCAATAGCGACATCATTATTACCAGATACTTTATATCGACTAGCATCTTGACCAATAAAGACATTGCTATTACCGGTCTGTAATGCGAAGCCAGCAATAGCACCTAGTCCGAAGTTGTTCTCACCAGATGTCATGCCTTGCAATGCTTGTGCACCAATAGCTGTATTACTATTACCAGTAGCACTTCTTAACGTACACTTACCTATAGCGACACTATTGTCAGCTGTTGAATTTTGCATTGCTTGTTGACCAATAGCTGCGTTACCGCAACCACCTCCGCAAAACATTGAACAAAAGCCTAATGCGGTGTTGTAATTTTGCTCACAATTTTTCTCCTGAGCTCTAAAGCCAATTGCAATATTATTTTGCCCAGTTGTTATACAACGACCAGCACATTTACCTAGCATAGTATTTCTAATACCAGATGTAAGATCTTCACCGGCGTTACTACCTAAACAAAAGTTTTCATCTGAATCGTAAATACATTGTGCTGTACTACTGCAAATATTACCTGTACAAGTAGTCTTACTACACGAAGCATCTAACTGCGCTTGTATATCAGATGTAACATTAGAGGTATAATTTATTGCACATGCGGGAGCAGTAATACCTAAATCACCCAAACTGCATACGGTTCCGGTACCCTTAGCATCCAGCTGCGCTTGTATGTCGGATGTAACATTAGTCGTATAATTCAGCTCAGCAGCGGTAGCGGTAATACCTAGATCACCTAAACTGCATACTGTTCCTGAACCTTTAGCATCTAACTGTGCTTGGATATCTGATGTAACATTAGTGGTGAAGTTTAACTCAGCTGCTGTAGCAGTTATACTCAAATCGCTGAGACTACATACGGTACCTGTACCATAATTACAACCATTAGTTAATTGATTATTATTAGTAGGGATTGTAGGCTTGTTCAGTATGAGTGCATCACCGCTTGAAGCATTCCAATTTGATTGTACGTTAACTTCTGCTCCGCATGCAATACCATCAAGTTTAGCACCATCTGCAGATACATCGCGACCATCAACAGTACCTCCCGCTGTAAAGGTAATATCATTAGCGGCCATTACAATATTACCAGACATATCACCACCTGCTTTAGGTAATGCATTATCAGCAGCTGTACCTTGTGTACTTGTTGCGCACGCATTCCAATCTGAAGCACTTGCAATATATGCATCAGCTATAGCTGTCCCTTGCCATGTACCTGTGCCAATAGTACCGACAGTGGTAATGCTTGTTGATCCTGCTGTAGGTGACTTATCGTTTAACTGTGTTTGTATATCTGCACATACATTAGTTGTATAGTTAAGTTCAGCTGCAGTAGCTGTAATACCTAGATCACCGAGAGCACTTACAGTACCTGTACAGGTAGTGTAGTTACATCCATTACATAGCTCACTATTATCGGTAGGTATTGTAGGTTTGTTAAGTATAAGTGCATCACCGCTTGAAGCATTCCAATTTGATTGCACGTTAACTTCTGCGCCACAAGCTATACCATCAAGTTTAGATCCGTCTGCAGATACATCGCGACCGTCAACAGTACCTCCCGCTGTAAAAGTAATGTCATCTGATCCCATTACAATATTACCACACATCGTACCACCAGCTTTTGGCAATGCATTATCAGCAGCTGTACCTTGTGTACTTGTTGCACATGCATTCCAATCTGAAGCACTTGCAATATACGCATCAGCTATAGCTGTACCTTGCCACGTACCGGTTCCAATTGTACCGACAGTAGTAATACTTGTTGATCCTGCTAATGGTGATTTATTGTTTAACTGTGTTTGTATATCCGCGCATACATTAGAGCTAAAGTTAAGTTTCGCAGCAGTAGTCGTAATACCTAGATCACTGAGACAGCATACTGTACCGGAACCTTTAGCATCCAACTGCGCTTGTATATCAGATGTAACATTAGTAGTATAATTTAACTCTGTAGCTGTTGCGGTAATACCTAAATCGCTGAGGCAATTTACCGTACCAGTACATGTCGTCTTAGCATCCCAGGATGTAGCGCAGTTGTAGTTAAGACCAATATCACCGGTACAAGTTATTGTACCGCCGGTCAGATAGACTCCTGTAGTAGTAATGCTCTCAACTGTACCTTTACAGTTCGAAAAGCAAGCAGTGTTAACTGCCACTGTAGGAGCTGTTGCTGTACCTCCAATAGATATAGTACAATTACCTCCTGTTACAGAGGTAACAGTACCTGTACAAGTTGTCTTAGCATCCCAAGAAGAAGCACAGTTATAATCGATACCTATATTACCTGTACTAGTTATAGTACCTCCAGTTAGATAAGCTCCTGTAGTAGTAATACTTGTAACTGTACCCGTTGTTGAAGATTTTGCATTTAACTGCGTTTGTATATCTGCACATACATTAGAGCTAAAGTTAAGTTTCGCGGCAGTAGTAGTAATACCTAAATCACCTAGCCCACATACTGTACCGGTAGCATTAAGTCCTGGGCATGCACTTTGATCCCATTTGGTATTGCATGCCGTATCGATAGATAAAGTACCTGAAGAAGTAATTGGTCCCCCACATATTCCTCCTGATACATCAATGCATGTTACAGTACCATTACATGCTTCAGTTAAAAAGAGTGTATCGAGATTAACTCCTGAAGAAAGTATGTGACTTGGTGTATTGATATCTCCAGTTACAGTTAAATCACAACTAAAGACCTCATCAGCATTGGTTCTTGCAACAGTTGTATCAACAGCAAGGCTACCTGATGCTGTAATATTACCTGTAAGACCGTCACCACCGGTAACACATGTAACAGTACCTTGACAGTTTGAAAAACAAGCAGTGTTAACTGCCACTGTAGGAGCTGTTGCTGTACCTCCAATAGATATTGTTGCATCTCCGCAATTAACAGAAGTTACTGTACCTTGACAGTTTGAAAAACAAGCAGAGTTAACTGCTATTGTTGGAGCTGTTGCAGTGCCTCCAATAGATATTGTTGCATCTCCACATACTACGCTTGTTACTGTACCGGTACAAGTTGTCTTAGCATCCCACGATGCTGCGCAGTTATAATCAATACCAATATTACCGGAACATGTTATTGTGCCTCCAGTTAAATAAGCTCCTGTAGTAGTAATGCTCTCTACTGTACCTGTGCATGTCGTCTTAGCATCCCACGATGCTGCGCAGTTATAATCAATACCAATATTACCGGAACATGTTATTGTGCCTCCGGTAAGATAAGCTCCAGTTGTTGTGATACTTGTAACTGTACCATTACATGCAGCTTGATTCCATTTTGTATTACATGCATCAGATACCTTAAGATTAATATCCCCACCAGCAGTAACAGGTGAACCGCTTACAACTGTAATGCCTTGTGTACCTACTATTCCAACAGTTGTTACTGTTCCAGGTCTAGCATCATTTATTTGACATGCTGTTCTTGTAATTGCTGTACCATTTAATGACAACACATCAGTTTCAAGAGTACCATCAATATCTACATTACCTGATATATCAAGTGAAGCAGCATCTAATTCACCAGTAAGAGTAATATTTCTAAAACCTGTTATGTCTTTATTACAATCTACAATAACTGCTTTATTAGCTGCTACTGTACCATCTGTTATGCCATGAATCTGATTAATTTCAGCTGCTGTCGCGTCGACACTCGTACTGGCTATTGATAGAGCATCTGTCTCTAATGTACCATCAATATCAACACTACCGGATATATCTAAACTACTAGCTTCTATCTCACCACCACATTTGAATACAACTCCACTATTACCCTGAACATCAAATATTATTTGATTATTTGTATCAAACTTTATTTGATTATTATTATCTCGCCCAACACATAAACTAGAATTCTTAATACTGGTTATACTGCTTTGGGTAGCGTCAATACTAATTTCTGGAGTATTGCCTGCGGATGCAGTTATTCCAGTTCCTCCTGTAACACAAGTTACAGTACCTTCACAGTCTGTAAAACAAGCAGAATTAACTGCTATTGTAGGATCTGTGGCTGTACCTCCGATAGTTATAGTAGCATCACCATTACAAACAGAAGTTACTGTTCCAGGTCTAGCAGCATTTATCTGAGCTGCTGTTCTTGTTATTTGAGTACCGTTTAATGACAACACATCAGTTTCAAGAGTACCATCAATATCAACACTACCTGATATATCTAAACTACTAGCTTCTATCTCACCTGCGCATTTAAACGTGACACCATCAGTTCCTCCAACTTCAAATACTATTTCATTATCAGTATTAAACTTTATAAGATTATCATCATCCCGACCAACATTTAATGCTGTATTCTTGATACTCGTTATATCAGTTTGCGCTGGTATAATAGTGATGTTTGGATTAGTCCCTCCTGACGAAGAAAGACCATGACTAGCAGTAACATTGACCACTCCAGCTCCGCCTCCTCCCCCACTACCATTTGCAGCTGCAGTAATTCTTCCTTGCGCATCAACTGTTATATTAGTACTTGTATATGAACCTGCACTAACACCTGTATTAGTCAGCGATATCGCCGGCGTACTACCACCAGTTGAAGTTGTTCCAGTTCCTCCTGTAACACAAGTTACAGTACCTTGACAGTTTGAAAAGCAGGCTGCGTTAACTGCGATTGTAGGCGCTATATTTGAACCGCCTATAGTTATAGTTGAATCGCCAGCTGTAACACACGTAAACTGACCAGTACAAGTTGACTCTTGTATTAATTTCTCTAAAGCTTGTATCTCTGGATCAAGCTTCTTGCTAATTTCGTTATCAACATAATCTCCATCTAATTTAAAAAGATAATTATATTGTGTATAGGGATCATAGTCTACAGAACTTAGAGATACACTTATACCTTCAGATCCTAAAAACTGAGCAAACCGAAACATACATATATTTAATAAATAACATTATATATGATACAGTTTAAATTATCTAAAACGGGTTTACATTTTTTAAGAACCAATCGCTAATCTCATAATGAAAATCTTTTTCAGAGATGCTTTCGTTCACCTTAATAAATGAGTAAGGTTCTTCAGCGTTTTCACTATCATAAACCTCAATAAATAAGGTTTTTTCATTATGCTTAAAAGTAAAATTATTTATATTTGCTTCCATCTTCTTGTTTATATATTTGTTCTATTTCGTCCTGGCTATGTAGCAGTATAGTATAGTATGTAGTTTTATCAATGATATTACTTATATCTTCTCCGATTTTTTTATCTAAAATCACCCTTATAGTAAAATTAGTTATTTCTATTTTATCTTCTACTACTTTATAAGTAGTATCAGCTATTATACCACTTTCATCTTGATTAATGCCTGGTACAAAAACTCTATGAACATTTCGCATTAGCACACTTTATAAAGTTTCTTCTCTTTAAACATTTCAGTCATCTTAAGATACGCATCATAACTCTTAATAAACTGTGTAGTTAAAGTCTCCATTTTTCTAGCATCTATTTCTTCTTTCGAATACCAATAATCGCGCCATGTTTTCATTTGAGCGGCAGAAGGCCAGAACTTAAAAACTTCCTTCTGTATACAATGTCTAACCTCATGTAAGATCGATCCAAAAATATACCTTCTATTCTTCTTCGACATATCTAAATTAATAAGAAAATTTCTATTGTCAACGTGTGAGCAATAAGAAACGCCAACCGTTCTACTTTTATGTATTTTTGCTACTAGGTTAATTTTTCGTTTATGGTTAAACTCAAGAATTGTAGTAAGTAAATTACTAATAATATCATAATTGAGTTCTGTATCTTTTTTAATTCCGGCCGAGGGCTCTAATATAATCATCCTACTTTTTTTATTTCTAGATCGTGATATCCTTTATTGATTAGCTTCTCTCTCGCGAGTTGAGCGTCATCTAGATTATCCAACCGTTCCTTTAAGAACCGTAAAACACCGGATTCTTCCCGATATTCGACAATATACTTGCCAAACTCGAAAGGTTTTGATGGAAATCTCTTCTTCACTATATTAATTATATCAGGGTTCCTTTTGGTATTCAAGAATAAATACACTTATATATATGTTTGAAGAGGTGATATTAGAGAATTCTCAGGAGCAAATCGCGAAACTTTATGGGCCGGCTGCAAGAGCCGCTGATAAACCGGATACTGGTGTTGAGATAAAGAAGAAAGCTGCATATTATGTTATACGAGATTGTGCAGGAATGACAAGAAAATATTTACCTATTCATATCTGGGGATTATTTAATGATCCAATACTTGATCTTAAAGGTAAGTTTACTAGTAATGAAGTTAAGAACTTTTTAGAGCGATCGAAAACAGATACAGATGCTAAGCTACTTAAAAAACTTATCTTATCTGATATTAAAGAAAAGTATGAAGTTGTTCAAAGTTCATCGGGTAATGCTACCGTAAGTTATGAGGCTGATGAGGATGATATATATTCTTATTACGAGGAGTATGAAGAAGGTCTAGATGATAGCTCAGAAACAGATAGTGACGAGGAAGAAGCATTGACTGATGATCAGCTAATTCTTAAGTATCTATTCTAAACCACTTAGGCATGCCATCTGCGTACTTGAAATACTTGTTTAAGTAGTAATCAACCGTCTCAGATAAATCAAACTTTTGCTGTTTAGTTACAGCATCTAAATTATGCTTTGTAGAAATAGCATACTTGAAGTCATGACCTGCTCTATCTTCTACAAACTTAATGTACTCTTGTCTTTTATACTGAGGCGCTTTGTCTACTACAGTTTCAATAATTTGATCAATTAACTCCAGATTAGTAAACTCCGCACTTCCAGGAATGTTATAAAGTTCCGCAGCATCTTCTTTATGTAAAATCTCGATAATAGCTTTAGCGTGATCACGTGCGTGGATCCATTCGCGAATGTTATCACCTTTACCGTATACAGGAATGAATTGACCCTGAGCAAGAGATCTTATAACTGTTGGTATTAGTTTCTCGTTATGTTGCCTTGGTCCATAGTTATTACAACATCTTGTTATAGATGCATTAATCCCGAATGTTGTAATGTATGATTGTACTAGTAGATCGGAGCTAGCTTTAGATGCGGAGTAAGGTGATCGAGGCTTAAGAGGATGCTCTTCAGTAAAGGGTTCCTCGTCTAGCTGTAAATGTCCGTATACTTCATCAGTTGAGACGTGAACCATTCTAGCTCCTTCTTGCCTGCATAGTTCAAGTACATTTGCTGTACCTATTACATTACTATCAACAAATGATAGAGGATTAGAAATAGATCTATCTACATGAGATTCAGCTGCTAGATGTAAAATATAATCTACCTTCCCTAAAAACTCCGTAAAGCTAGAGCTCGTTATATCTCTCACTACATGCTTTAATCTATTATCTTTAATAGGAATGTGTTTAAGATCGGAACCTACTCCCATCTTATCAACACATATAACCTTTATATCAGCGTCTTTATCTCTTAGAAGCTCTTCAATAACGTAAGAACCTATAAATCCACAACCCCCAGTAACAAGATACGTCTTACTCATCGTATATATTAATACTGATCAGCAATTTTATCAAGTGATTTTGATAACGCTTCATGCTCAGAGATAATATTAAATTCGTACTGCTCAACTACTTTTGTTGTATCCAATACACAATTAGACCTATTAGCTTTAATTGGAATCTTATCCCAATTTTCCCAATTCCAATTATCATTTTGTATACCACGCTCTTTCATCATATCTACAATCTCTTCTGTACTAAGAGGATCTCTATTGCAGAAGTTAATGGTCTCATAGCCGTCGTAACCTTCGGTAATATAGTGCTCAATAAAACGACATAACTCAGGTACATAAGTTTTAGAATTAAGAGTATTAACTAAATTATCGTAATTAAGGATTTTAGTTAGAAAAGATCTCTCATGTAAAGTATCACAGAAAGGCATTCTCACTCTTAAATGTAATCCATAGTCAGAGATACTCTCAAAGGCATGTTTTGATTTACTATAGAAGGAAGAATCATTGCTAAACATTCCGAAATTAGGCACATCACTTTCTTCCCAATCTTTTTCATACCCCGTAAAGATACAACCAGAAGTAATATGAATAATCGATGCACCTATATCCCTACAAACCTTATTAAGAGTAAGAGGTAATTTTACATTTAAATCCCAGCAAAGCTCTTTCTTAATTTCACCCTCATCCACATTAGGTCTTCCTGTAAATCCGGCTGCATTAATTACAACCGTATCTCTATCAACAACCCGTCTTAGCTCGAATGGATCAGAATAATCTAACTCTGATCTACTAAAAAGCTCAACAGTTTCAAAAAAATCATTTTGAGTTAACTGATTGAAGATATTATTACCAACATAACCTTTACCTACTATTACTGCTTTCATTATTCTATTTGTTTTATATGAGATATAATTTGTTCTAGATTTATATCACCATCAGATATAGAATATTCTATTTGCTCGGTAAATCCATCTAAAAGTTCTTCTAACTCACAATCATCCTCATCATCATAAACGATACTTTTAATTTCGTAAAGACAATCATACAGACGCTCTACCTTTTCATTGAATTTCTTTGATAACTTAGCCATTTAAGGTATTTATTTTATGGTAGTTAAGTAAAGCCTCAATATCTGATTTTAAATAGTTTACATGGTATGCTCTAAACGCATCATCCTTTAAATAAAATATAACACACTTTCTACATTTTTTACCTGTTTGCTTTTCGTACATATACGCATACATTGATAACTGCAACGCGTATACGTTAAACTCGCAATTATGTAGATGATCAACCGGTTCTAGCATTCGCTCACCAAATGGAGAACTAAATCTAAACTTTTTATTTGTTTTAAAATCACCTACAGTAAATTCATCGTTTTTGTGTTCGTATATTAGATCAGCCATTCCAGCTATCTTAAACTCTTCATTATATAAAACACTCTCGCTTAGTATCTTATTAAAACTATCAACATGCCATTCGACTGATTTATCATATGATTTATACAACCAACTAAATGTATCATTCACTTCACCATATTCAATATAGTCTTCGAGAAGCTTGTGAATATTAGTACCTCTATCACAAGCTTTATTCTTCTCATTTTCCCACATCTCAAGTACCATTTCAATCGGCACCCCTTCACGATTAGCTACTCGCCTAGCGTGAAATTCTTTATCAAAGGGTTTTTTATACTTACCTAATAACGTTGTAACTGAAATAAATTTTTCTTTTGTTTCAGTATGCGTATAGGTATGAGATTTTTCATCAAATTTAATTCTCACAATTATATTTTAATGTAATTTACATCAATTGCAATAAATATCTATATGGGTATTAAAATAACCGAATTAACTCCAGCTAGTACACTCGTGGGTAATGAATTAACCCCGCTAATTCAATCTACAGAAACTAGACAGACAGCAGTTAGTTCTGTATTTACGGCTCTTACTTCACAGAATGATGGACGATATGTTTGTGGCCTCTCCACAACGGCTCAAGGAAGCTTAACATTTACTGGTGCAGGAGGCGGTACTTTAAATTTAGGGGTAGCTTGTAATAGTAATGTTACCTTCCAAGGTCTTACTGCAAACGACGATTCTTTGGTCGATGGAGATCTTGTTATAAAAAGTCCTAATAAATTATGTTCAAGGGGTGATTTTTGCTCTCTTTCCGGCGTTCAACTTAATGGAACGCTACAGGCTAATGGTAATACGATAATCGGATCTAATAACTGCGATACATTAGTTATTAAAACTAATTGCATTACACTGGATGATTATTTACCAGCAGGGGTAGATAATTCTGTTGTAGTTTTAGATGGCTGTAGTAAAGCTTTACGTACTGATGAAATTGATAGTAAAGTTTGGGGAGGTCAATTAGTAGATTACTGCTCTGCCACTAATAATACAATTCCAAAATATATTGGGAGTTCTGGTACGGTTCAGGACTCGATTATTTCTGAATCGGGTGCTGCAGTAATAGTCAACGGTGATCTGACTGTTTGCGGTAGTGGTGCCTGCGGAGTTACTACTATAAGTAATAATGTAAATATAGCTGGTGCTAAATCACTTACTATTACCGGTAATCTTACAGTTGGTGGAAGTTTGACTCTACAGTGCTTACCGACATCTGATCCATTAGTTAGTGGAGGTATTTGGCATAGTGGGGGACTCTTAAGAATATCATGCTGCACATAAACTTTAGTTGAAAATTTCGATTTTGCTATTAAATTATAGTAATGTCGAAGCACGCTATTTTTCATATTGAAGGGGGTATAGGTAAGCACGTAGCCTCCACTGCGGTGGTTAGAGCGTATAAAAAACAAAATCCGGATCGGAAGATTATTGTTGTTTGTGCGTGGCCAGAAGTATATCTCAATAATAAAGATATTCATCGTGTTTTTAGGTTAGGTAACGTACCTTATTTTTATCAAGATTATATACACGGTAAAGATGTAGAGGTGTTCGCGCAAGAACCCTATAAACAAACAAGTCATATTACTAAAAAAACGCATCTTATTAAATCGTGGTGCGATATGATAGGAGTTAAGTATAACAGCGAAAAGCCTTATATACACTTTAATTTGAGAGAGAAAGACTTAATTGACCCTCAGCTCGCGTCTTTACAGAAAACTAAACCATTACTACTTTTTCAACCGTTTGGTGGGCCAGGTAAAGAGCACCAACAGCACCCATACTCATGGGTTCGTGATATTCCACCGCCAGTAGCTCAAGAGATCGTAAATAAACTAAAAGAAAAATATATGATCTTGCATGTTTGTTATGACTTTCATCCAAAATTAGAAGGAGCTATTAGATTCGAAAAACAGGTATCTAAAAAGGAACTTTTTAATCTTATTAATTTTTCCGATAAGAGACTTCTTATTGATTCATCGTTGCAACATGCTGCCGCGGCACTTAATAAGCCATCGACAGTGGTATGGGTGGGTACTTCACCTAAAATCTTCGGCTATGATATGCATAAAAACGTACTACCGAAAACTGAGTTTCCTAAAGGTCATATAGATAGTTATCTTTATGATTACAACTTTACTGGTGCAGTTCATGAATGTCCTTACGATGAATTTAACGAAATTCATACTGCGCAAAGTATTATTAAGAATCTTTAAAGTCTAATAATTGATGATTGGGCTTGATATGTAGTAGCCCATCCTGCTTCGTTTGCTGTTATAATAGTGAAGTCACCTGAATTCGACAGTGACGAGGCAGGGAAAAACAGGTTAACAATATTATCATTACCTGTAGAGTAAAAATGATCATCAAGCTTATACCCTGATATAGTGGGTGATTTAGCGGATGTAATTTCCTGGTAATTAGTATGGAAGTTATCTACATTTGAAGAAAGGTAATAGCTATTGCTTGTGTCAAATCGTTTTCCATAAAGGGTAAAGTTATTATCGTAGCTACTTAGTATAGTAGTTAAACCACGCGCAGCGTTAAAGGTCCCAGTAGTCGCATAGAAGATATTAGTGAACTCTGGAATGGCAGATATTGTGACAGTCTCAGTGTAGGATGGGGGCACTGTATCGTCATATCCAGATAATGTGTTGTATCCTTCCTGTTCATATGTAAGAAACTCTAATTCCTTACCTTGTGGATCATATATTCTATTTGCTAGATCAACAGTAATAAAATTATTATCTACTTTATAGATTATTTTCTGTGTATCTTTTTGCTCTGGAAATAACCAACCTTTAATTGTAAAAGAGGTATCGATAACTACTCTGAATTTATCTGAATACGTTACATCGGTAGGGGTACTGTAATTTAAATCTCCAGACCATAATACTTCAGATCTTATTTCTTGTTCGTAGTCAGCGCCGAAATCAGCAGGTACTTTCCAAGATAAAATGATATATGGATTATTATACGGTACAAAGTTTGATATGATTTGATCAGCATCAGCCATATAGCGTGTCATTATTGACATGCTAACTGAGAGATCAACAGGTACCGGCATTAAGAACTTTGAAGCTTTATCCGGATGATCTGTTAATTGACCTGGTATAAATGATGGAGCAAGTTTATTAAAGACTCTAGATTCATCTCTAGTAACACTAGTCAAGTTTACCGCTACCACCGGTAATGTAAGATTTTGCGCTTTATTAACTATATCATACATTATTCTTTGCTTTGGAGCAAAGACGTATCTTACATCAATATTTTGCTTGGCATTACGATTTTTATCGAAACGCGAAATAACTGTATCATCAAACGCTGCTACAAACTGCGTTAGTAGATCCTTAATTTCAAAATGGTATGCTCTGTTACGCACTACATATATTTATTACGCGAATCGGTCTAGATAGTATTTAGGAAGCTTATGTCTGTTTTTTACTATACTTTCTACAATCGCAGCATCAAGAATGTATGTTATACAATGATCTTTATGAGATCGTATACCTCTACCACAAGCTTGAATTAACGAACACAACATTTTATTTTGATACCAATCAAAATCCTCTTTCATTAGATTCTCAATACGCTTATCTTTAGTAGGTAGATAAGGTGCCTTAATAATAATTTGAAATCTAGCTAGATCATCCTTGAGGTCAACTCCATAAGACATAGATGGTGATATAAGAACAGTAGGATCATCGGTTTCCATATGCTGTTCTAAAATAACTTCATTACGTACGCCCGGTTCACGTATTAAGAATCTACGATCAGTAAGATTTTCTGATAGGAAGTTAGTAATACTCTTATTTTGTGAATGTATAATACCTTTTTCGTTTTTATGAAACTCGCAAATTTGAGCTATCTGTTTACATACCTTAGGTAAGTTCTTTTGCATGTTATAGTAATTTAACTTAACCTTAGTATTGCAATAAATAGGCGCATTCTTCGCGTCGAACGTTGACTCTGCCTCAATATACTTATAGTTATCAATACCCAACGACTTACAAAAATTCTTTGGATCAATAATAGTTGCTGACATGAGAATTACTTTATCAGCATACTTGAACAAATAGTTCGATAACTTATCCACCTTTAGAGGCATAAATGTAATAGCCCTACTATCTCTCTCAAATATATATTCACTATCATACCATGTTTCTAAAATAAGCGATAACTTACTATGCAAATTACCAAGAGCTACTAACTCGTTTTTCTTCTGAATAAGGTATTTCGTCTTAACCTTACTCGTACTACCTATTGCATCCTTAAGCCAATCTATACGCTCTTTAAGTGAAAGAACTAATCGATTTATCCACTTTTCGACGTTAGTACTTTTTGTTAGAAACGGTTTTACTTCAACTTCGTTTTTATAAAGAAACTCAAAATTAATAGTACAGCTAAATTCTTTAACAAGTTGATCTTCCAACTCAGACGCTTCATCACAAATCAAATATTCACGCTTTTTAAGATGTTCAGGTAATGCAAAGAACATGTTATAGTTGAGAGTATTGAATCGCGAAGTTAACGCCTTATTACGTTGTTCGTAATACGAGCAACACTTTTTACTCCAGCATTCCTCACGAAGCTTAGGTAGATGTAAACATGGCGCTACTTCAACCGAGTAATCCTCATCTACTACGCAACTATAGTTCGACTTACCCTTTAATACCTCAACATCATTAAATAGCTCTTTGTATTGATCCTGTAAAGCTTTAGTAATCGTTAATGCAGTGCATCCAAACGATTTTTCTTCATTGCACTCATCCTCGTATGCATAGTTACCTCCTTGTGTACGTTTATACGCTAGGTAGCTCGTGACTATATCGCGATACTCCTTAGTACATTGACCAGCAACATTACCTACAGTCTTCGATACCATAGATTTACCTGACCCTGTAGGGGCGTTACAGACGACAAACTTATAGCCATCGGTGAACGCTTGTTCTATATTTTTTAGAAGCTTTACTTGAGTTGGATTAGGATCATATCCAGAAGGGAAGCTATTAATTAGTCCAGTTAGCACACCTAATTATAACATAGTTCATTTATTAGGCAATATGTAAAGCAGATTGTCATAAAATTTTGATTTAGAGCTACAATCTAGTAATTTAATAAAAATCGAAAATTGTTCAGGTATAAAGGAACTTAGGCGGTAGTTAAATATAAGTTTATCTAACGAACCTTCAATCTTAAACGGGTAGGGTATTTCGTAAATTTTAATCTTATCGTCAATTTCAAGAGAAAGAGATATATTATACTGTTTAATTTTAAAAAGCTTAAGTTTGCCCTTTTTAATAATTTTCTTATCAGTTTTTATTATTATATCTTGTAATAAAAACGGCTTTAAGCTTTGATTTACTCTTTCTAAATTTATATTCATGAGTTCATAAAAGCTAGTTTTTGTTCCCCCGACATGGGATATATACTTTCATTAAAATATTTCCAAAATGAATCATCAGCCGGATATTGTGTTATTAGATTAGCTTGATTCATATTAATATTTCTATAATCTTGCATTAAGATATCCCACACTACTAGTAAATTATCAGCTGCTTCATTTACTCTATGCGGACCTCTTGGTGGTTTGTAGTTCAGGGTAATTCTACCATTGGTAGAGTTAAGTAAGTTATACGATTTTGTACAGAGTATACGACGAGTAGCAGGAAACCCCGCTTTAGGTATTCTGCGCGCAAATCTTAAGTCTACTACATTCGTTAAAAGAATAGAATCAAGCGCTGACCTCTGTATTATCATTCTTTGGCTTACAAATACCAAACATTCTTTCTTCGTTTAGAAAGATACCTTTTGCAACTTTACCTTTACCTGTAATCTCCACATTAGAAATAGTAACACCGAGATTATTTGGGAAGATAACTATATCACCCTCTTTTACATACTTTGTATCGGGGCCCGCGAGAATCACTCTACCCTTACGCCATGCTTTTGTCATTGCGTTTGTAGGTACAACTATACCGTTACGCATAACTTCGTCACCATTAGCAGACTCGTCAGCATATTCTACAAGAAGAATATCATCAAACACGAAACTAAGCTGGTAGTCGTCTAACCCAAAATCACCCTTACCTCCTTGTGTTAAGTCGATTAGACTTCGCGTAGGAGCTAGATTATCAATAGATGCCGTTGCCATATAAATTATTTACTTATAGTGTTTTGTAAATCCATATATGACTTTAACTCTCTTACAGAGATATTCTTATTAC
>Ga0209232_1000844_pt1 | contig 17686 bp, 18 predicted proteins | sample ETNvirenome_2_60_FD_184066 | JGI IMG/M metagenome (GOLD analysis project Ga0209232, IMG submission 184066) | Marine viral communities from the Pacific Ocean - ETNP_2_60 (SPAdes) (version 2) | ecosystem: Environmental > Aquatic > Marine > Oceanic | place: Pacific Ocean | collected 2013-06-22
AACCCAAACATTTCTTCCTAGATCTGCATCAGGTATTTTTACCCATGGCCAATATTCAGCAACATAATTTGAATCTCTTGCTTCTGCTTTTGCAGTTGCGCTTGATAATCCTGCTGCATATTCTATTGGATCTACTACTAAGAAACAATCTGCTCTAGATTCAACCATTCCAATGGCTTCAGTAATTACTGGAGCATGATTACTAAAGTTATCAATTACTCCTGGTAATGTTAATAAATTAATATCATATTCATCTTGATTCTTTAATAATCTAATTGCATCTTGATAAGCCGAATTACCTGTTGATGTAAATGGAATACCTTGTGAATTTGTTGAAGATATTTCATCATAGAATTTCATTGGTGCTGTTTTAGCAGTACCATCTGTTCCATTACTAAATGAACCTGATTGCGCAACTGGAATAAAATCTGTTAATGATGCATCTCTAATTGCTCCATTTGCATCTAAATAGTTATAAGTATTTTTAGCTACACTTACTCTGACATATTTAGATCTATTTTGGAACGATCCAGATAATTGAAGGAATGGATCTAATCCACCAGCATCTCTTACTGTTGTTACTTGGTCTCCAATTCTTCTTGCAATATAATTTGTATCATTTGGATCTAATGTTAAGTTATTATATTGTTCTAAAATAACTTTTCTATTACTAGTATCATTACCTCTTCTTAAGATCATATTAAATGAACCTTTATTAGTATTTCTAGAAGTAATTTCAAATCTTATATTATTATCAGATCCTGAAGCTAATTGATTGTTTGTGCCTTCAATTGCAGTAAAACTATTTTGATCTGCTCCGTCTGATAATGTATGTAATGTAAACACTGTTTGACCAGCACTTGAATCAGTACCACCTTCAGATGTTACTGCAGTTGTAAATGTTGCTGGATCAGCGGCTGATGCTGTTTGTATTGTAAATCCATTTCCTGATGTTCCTGCACTTGATGCAGATAATGTTAATGAGAATGGATGAGCAGCTGTCTTACCTGCTGTAATACCTAATCCTGAAGCATTTATTTCTGTTACTAAGTTATCAATTTGTGACGATGTATTTGCTCCTGCTGCAAAGAATTTAATTGATCCATCTGCTGAATCACCAGTACCATCTGCAGCTGCAACAAATGTAGTTGCTGTTCCGCCCACAGTTGTTATCTTATATCTTTCTTGTTCAGTAGCATTATGAATTGCTATAGATGCAGTTGCAAAATTTACTCCGGTAACAACTGTATTGCTTACAGTTGCAGATGCAGGACCTGCTCCAGGAGCAATTCTTACTACCGTTAATGTATCTGCATATTTTAGATATTCTTGTGCAGCATAGTTTGTTAAATATTTATATGAATTTTCTGATGCTCCAGAACCTGATGAAAATTTTCCTCCAAATTTTTGTACAAATTCTGAATAATTAGAAACTATAGTTGGAATTCCTGCTGGACCTTTAGATGTTGGTCCTACTAATGCAGCTCCAATTGCTTGGACACCGGCAGGTAAAAACGATTGATCTACTTCGTTTGTAAATACTCCGGGTGATACAATTTTTTCAGCCATGTTAATGCTCCTCTTTTTACTTTATCATTTCTTATAAATATTGGAACATTTAGTCAAACCATCACTTTGCAGGAATAAACTCACCACTTTGAATATCGACTGTTCCGGCTCCATATTTATTGTTCAATTCTTTTATTAAATCACTTTCATTTTCTTGTAATTTAACATATTCTTCTTGCAATTTATTTTTAGCATCTGCTAATGCTTCTAATCTTTGATTTGTTAATAAAATTTCTAATTCTACTTGACCAAATTCTGTAATTTTTTGTGCATTTGATTCACGTAGTTTAACAATTTTTTCTAACTCATCTTCTGTAAATTTTTTGTTTTCTGACATAACTAGTTCTCCTTTATTTTTATATAAATATATGCATAATCTTAATAACCACCCGGTGGAGCATCACTAACATTAAATCCATCTGTTTCAGTTCCAAATACAACTTTTTTCAATGAATAATTCTTTTCAAAATTAGATCTTCTTAACTCAAACGGCATTAATAATGTGCCTTTAACTGTTGCTGGAATTGTAGCTCTTACTATTCTATCTTCTCCAGTTGCATTAGTTGTTTCAAATGAAACATCTTGTAACATTGTAGGAAATTTATAAGTTGTTCCATATGCAAATCCATTTGTTGGCATTATTTGCTCTACTAATGAATTCATTTGCTCTGTATATTCTGTCCATAATAAAAATTCATATGCCACATCTACAAATTCTGGTATTGGAGCTGCATAAAATTCTTTACTACGTTGTACTCCATTGATCACCGAAAATCGATCATATCTATTTTTAACTGAATGTTTATTTTGATATATAAAATCATTACCAGATGGGTTTTGATTGACTCCTAAACTTTTTAAAGTGTCTCGCTCTGTAATAGATGCTCTCCTTATACTTATAATTGGGGTCATTATTTTCCCTTTACGGTCTCTCATATAACCTTTTGCTTGCACCTGTGCCCATTTTTCTCCATTAGTATACATAACCGGAACGTCAATTGTTTGTCCATTTTCAACTACTTGAGGTTTAATAACATCTCTTATAAAAGATATAATTGCAAAATCTACATCTTCAATTGTTACCTTAGGTGTTTTAATAATATCATTATCACGTCGTCTTTGATTAGCTCTATTAATTTCTGGATCACGTGAAAATGATGAATATGTTTTATTTAATTTTTTTTCTGCCATTATAAGTTCCTCGGTATTATACTAGGTTTATTTATTCCTGATCGAACTTCTTGTATATTTAATCTATTTCTTCTAGTAACATGAGCTGTAACTCTAACTGCTACAGATAATCCAAATTCGTCTCTATCTCCTTCTGTAAATCCTATATCTGTACTTGGGTTTCTGCCTGTCCAGTATTGTGATGAACCAACACCATCTATTTCATAATATTCATTATCATATTCTATTACATCGCCTTCTTCAATAATAATGTTTTTTTCTTTAAGATCATCACGAAGAAAATTAAACTCGCCGGCTCTTGTAGAATCATATCCTGTATCATCGCCTATATAAGATTTTTCTTCCTTTAAGGCCAAACAATTTATTCTCATTGGGCTATAATATATTTTATTATCTGCCTCATCATACATATTGGCTTTAGTATCATCTAATGATAGTTTGTAGAATGCTATTTCAGTATCAACAAAATTGTTAATCAATTCTCTATTTACTGATCTTACTAAACTTGCATCTCTTGCTGAGCCAAATAGTGCCATTTATTACCCTATATAAATTTTAAGTGGTATTTTATTCATTTGCTGTTGCATTGCATCTGCTTCAGCCTGTTTTCTTTCCAATTGTGCTTGTCTAGACATTGTATCAAGTATTTCTTTAAGTTCTGTTATAAGACCTTCTTTTTCGGTTTGCGCGGCCGAAATTAAATCACTTCCATTCAATGTTACTTCTGCATTTGGAATTGGTAATGCAGAATATTTTCCTCTAATATATCCTAACATTTCTTTAGCTAATGCTAATGCATATCTACGAATCCATTGTTTACCTACTGCATTAATATCTTTATATGTTATATCTTGATATGGAACATTTGAATAATCTGAAACAGCTCCTGTGTTTCCTTTTAAAGGATTAGATCGATCAGATTTTAATATGTAATCAAAATATACTTTTGTAAAATTAGATCCATCTGGGATTGGAAATAATCTTAATCTATTATTTACTAACTGGAATGAGTATGCAGATTTTCTTATTTGATCATTAAATTCAATTGCTTGAAATCTTGCTATATCATAATATAAAGGCATCATCATAAATGATACTCCCGGAGAAAACTGACCGAATCCAAATGTATCTAACATTTGTTGTGTTCCTAAACCAGTTCCAACAAATGGATCAAAATACTTAACTATTGCTGGAGGTGCTTCATGATATAATTTTTTAATTTCTATTGCATCTGTTCCCGGAGTTCCTGATTCTAATGATACTATTGATGAATCAGATAAGTCATATATTTGTTGACTACCAGTTACTGTCAATGAACCTGTGTAATATGTTACATTTCCGCCACTACCTGCTTCTGTTCCATATTCTTCAGCAAGTTCAACCAATCCTCCCATGTTAGGAGATACTTTTTGTTGAGTTAAATTATATCCTTTTGATCCTGTAGTTGAACCATATAGATTCAACATATTATCTCTAATATTATATGTATTTACTTGGGCTCCATATTCTGATATTGCTTCTTCAAAACATGCAAAGAAATTGACTGGTTGCAACTCTATATCTGTTAATGGATATCCTAATCGTTTAGCACACCAATCTGCAATCTTTTCCGTATCTTTTTGAAAATGAATATCATTGTCATATAATCCGAATGGAGTATCTCCCGGAAAGAATGATGATGAACCCGCCCAAATTGGAATATTTTTTGCCATATGAAATCCTCTTTTATATAAATATCATCAGATGATATAAATCTTTACTATAATCCAATGATTGACGTAGTAGAAGTTAAATCTAATACTTTTGTCGGTGTTGCCACTCCTATTACAGTTTTATCAGTAGCTCCGGACGATGCTTCGGTATATGTAGCTCTTAATCCAATACCACGTATAACACCAAATATTGGTGTAGCGTTAACTGCTATACATGTAACGGCAAACCCCCAATCGTCTTGACTTGATGGATTCCATGATAATCCTGATAAACTATTGCTAGCTCCAAAAAGTATATCATCACCTACCGTAGCGTTTTGGTATCTCTTATTAGGTCCGGTAATAGTTATACTATCAGGAGATGTATTAAATACTACTCCAGAGGGCGCCGTTCCTGCAGGTACTAATGGTGCTGAATAACTAGTTCCATTATAAAAATAAACTTGTAGTGTAGCAGATTCAGAGGCACCGGTAGATCCAAAATTACCTATATAGGGATTACCACTTCCATCAAAATCTGTTCCCGCTACTAATTCTATTCCATTGATAGTTGCATCTGTTGGTATTTGTGTTGAATTAAAACAATTATACCATAAGGTTCCTCGGTTAGCTGATGTTGCAAATGTCGCACTTGCTCCTGTAGCATTTTCATGTATTCTTTGAGGTTGGCCAAATGCAGTATAATTTGTACCATCGCCAATCCCAGTACCAACTGCCTGATTATTAAATGGTCCTTCAATACTAGTCGTTGGCATTGTAATTACTCCAATCTAATCCTTCTGGCCATAGCCAACCGGTTGTTTGATCATTTAACCCATCTGGTATAAATTTATTGTTAATATCATCCCATACTCCTATCGTGTCTGAAACTCCATTTTCAGATATCCAATATTTTTCATGTCCGGTTGATAATATGCTAGAATCTGATTGTTTTGATATTGAACCAGAATTATATGTTGATCTTATGAATGACATTATTTAACTACCCATGTATTATCTGGATTGAAATATATTGTATCTGTTCCATAATTCCATCCTACTACTCTGGCAACATGGCCAGATGTTGCAGTTACATTATGTGATGCAGAACCTGGAGATTCTAAATATAATGCACATCCATTATCTCCTCCTGGGTCATATCCAATATTTGCCATACCTCTTAACAACATTCCATCATCAGATGAATTTGTACCAACAGCTAAAGCTAATGATGATGATGCACACCCAGATGATCCGGAATGAGCTAATGTCCATCCTGAGCCGGTATGGGCATAAATTGCTCCAGCTAGTGTTGTACTATTTCCGAATCTAACTATATCTCCTTGGACATTACCTGTTGCAGAAATCGATCCAGTATCATATATAATATTTCCTTGTATATATCCAGAAGCTGTTACATGAATTGCACTTATATATCCATTAACTTCTAATCCGTTTGCTGATGTCGACTTTCCTTTAAGTACATGGAATGATCCTGTGCCTGCAGATACACTTCCATTTAAACTACCACTTATATTGCCCGATGCTGTTATATGACCAGATGCATTTATATCTCCAGTAATTATTCCTGGTCCAGCAAATCTTACATAATTTGATGACTCTCCTATTACTAGATCAGTTGCATCATGATATAATATAGGTATATTATCAAATTGATAACCTTGTACTTGATTTGTTAAGCTTATACCGCCTTCTGATTGAACATCTGCAAATGATCCACTACTTCCAATTATATTTCCACTTGCACTTACAATAGAAGCAGTTAAAGGACTAGTCATAAGAATCTGTTGGTTGGTCACATTTGTTTTACCAATTTCAATTTTTGATGTGCCGGTTGAACTACCTAATTGTGCTGTACCTGCATTAAATGATAATATTTTTATATTGTCAGAATAATAATCACTTCCATATATATTACCACTTGCACTCATTGCTCCTGAGGCTGATATATGTCCATGGATTGTGGTTTGTTTAGTTGCTCCTTCCCTTCCTATATGAATTTGAGTAGTATTAGTATCATATCCAATATCTAGCGAATATCCTGACCCTGCAGTAAATGAACCTATTGCGTTATTTCCATGGAGTTTATAATTTTCCGCATCTATTGTACCACTTGAACTTATGTTACCTTCTACTTGTAGTTTTTCTGTTGGTGAGGTTGTTCCAATGCCTACGTTACCTGCTCCATCGAAAGTCATTTCCTTTCTATTATCGGTACTATTTTGAATAGTTAATCCACCATCCAAATGTCTAATTTTATATGTATCAAGACTATCTCTTTTTAATTCAAACCCATGAGATGTACTTGCTCCATCAACTGTTACAAATCCTTCATTTATAGTTGCATTATTTGCTATTAAATCACCACTTGCACTTATATTACTTGAGGCTGTTACATGTCCACCGGAAACATTAATTCCATCTCCAAATTCAACACCTATTTTTGCATTATCTATACGATCGAGCCTATTAGCAAGAAAAGTTGTATGTACAGTTAAATTATTTGCTGTAATCGTTCCACTTGAACTTATATCTCCTGATGATGTTATAGCTCCATTAAACGAATGCTGATCTGTATTTTCATTACCATATGATATTTTTTCCCAATAATTATTTCCTGCTATTTTTAATTCAGTTGTAGAATTTTGTAATACTGAATACCCATCCACTCTATATTTTGCAGTTCCGGCTGCGTCATAATTGGCATCTGTAAGTTTTACTCCTCCCGTAAATGTACCTTGTCCACTTGCACTTATGTCACCTGAGGCTGTTAATGCACCTTCTACATTAAATCCTCCTGCTGCTCTAATTATTGGATTAGTAGAAGTAGTTTTGCCTAAGAAATGAGTATTTGAAACATTATATCCAGGATATATTTTACCATTTCCACGCCATCCAATACCTGCTACAAATCCACTTGCACTTATATTACTTGAGGCTGTTATGTTACCGGTGGTATAAATATGTCCTCCAGATCCAGTAACTATCAATCCACTACTTCCTGATGTTGTTTTGTTTTCTATTGTAACACCTTGTTGAAATACAGTATCAGCATTATGTTCAATTAATGATGCTGTATTGAAATAATTAGTTGTACCACCTATAGTAACTTTATCTGTACTTCCTATGGATTGAAAAACAGTTGCTCCATCCGTATTAATAGTTACATCAACATCTAATGCATTTGGATTAAGGCCTATCGATGGAGATCCAAGACCTGCAATCTGAAACACATTACTTCCATCTGCAAAAATTTGTACATAATCATCTGTAAAGAAAGCGTGATCATTTGTTCCGGCTCCAATTTTAAGATTATTTGATATTATCTGATTTGGTTGAGATATGGTTCCGGATGCAAATGATAAGCTTTGACTTAAAAACATATCACCACTTGCACTTATATTCCCCGATGCCGTTACTGGACCTATTATTTCAACACTACCTGTTAAGTGAGTTAACCCATTTACCATTAGTTGTTTGTCATAAGTACCTGTTATACCATAATTATCAGTAGGCCATTTATTTGCATTATATCCAATTCCAACATGGTCTCTAAATGCAAAAGCATCATATTCCGCGTTCATTACCATTACCGCTTGATTATCAGAAAATATTTTGAAATCTACATCATTTGATGATGCATTAAATTGAATAACTTCAGCACCATCTGTCATGTCCATTTGCAATAGAGAATAATTAGTGCCGGTTCCTGTTATTCCGGAAAATTCTATTAAATCTGGTCCTAATGTAAATCTTTCTCCGTTATCTGATGTACCAGGTGGTTTAGTCATAAACTTGATAGTTTGATGATTTACACTTGGAGCTATCATACCATCATTAGGTAATACAATATTAGATGCATATATATTTCCACTTGCACTTATATCTCCCGATGCTGTTATATTTGTAGCTGATATGTAATTTGTTGAGGTGAATGTATTACTTGTTGATATAGGTCCGGCAGATAAGTTTAAAGAACTTCCATCCAATTTTAATGTATCTGTATCAGTACCTAATATCACTGCAACATTAGATGCATTCTGTAACATTACACCGCCATCAGGAGAATGAACTGATCCTAAGAATCTTGGTGCAATTATATCTCCACTTGCACTTATAATTGCTGATGCAGTTACATTACCTACAAATGTATGAGTATCATCAGACGTATCTCCAAATATATTTGATCCAGATGTTTGTAATATCGATGATGAAACTATCGATGATGTTATACTAGTTACATGTAAACTATTTGCTGAAATATCCCCTACTGTAATATCAGGTGTTCCTGATAATCCTGTTGCTGTTCCTGTCAATGTTCCAACAAAAGAATTTGCTGTAACAGTTCCACTTGCACTTATATTTCCTGAGGCTGTTATATGAGTAGATGTTTTTATATCTCCAGTAACTGTGATGGTCGAGGGTGGAACTACAAGCCAATTAGGAGTACCTCCAGTTCCAACTTGTATGTTTCCTCCTACATTCAAATTACCTTCATTAGTTGTTTGACCATCAACTTGTAAATTATCATCTATTTGTACATCATCACTTGAATGAAAATGTTCAGCTGTTATTATACCACTTGCACTTATATTGCCTGAGGCTGTTATGTTTCCACCTGCTACATTTAATCCTGTATCTAAAAATGTTAGGTCATTATTAGCATAAGTTATTCTTTTACTATTTACTTGCAATGAAGTTGATGCATCTATATTTGCTGCATCTATACCGCCACTTGCACTTATATTACCTGAGGCTGTTATATTTCCTGTTATATCAACACCACCAACTGCAGTTTCTAATTTTTTATTACCTTTATAATATAGTCCAACATTAAATGCTTCAGAATCAGTTTTTAGAAGTACATTTTGATTTTCATCTAACGCTCTAAAGTTAATTGGATTTCCGCCGCCATTAACTGTAGCAGTAAAAGGAGCACTATCATCATCATGAACTGCAAAGAATGTCATACCACCAGCATCAAAGCTAATCTTATTATTAGTAAAGCGGATTGCCGTATTTTCATCACCTTTATGTGTAATATACTCTTCAGTTGTAATATATCCAAATGAACCGGTTTGTCCTATTAATGTGTTACTTGCACTTATATCTCCTACTACTTCTAATTCTTTTCCAGGTGTTTCTGTTCCTATACCAACTCTATGTGTAGAAGCATCAGTAAATAATATAGTATCGGAAGACCCTTTAATAGTCAAATCTACATTATTATTACCATTATTGAATATAATATCATGTGGAGCAGTACTTGCATCATTTAAGTCTAAATATGATACACCGCCAATATTAAATCTAAGCCTATCATCTGTAAAATTAAGATAAGTGTTAGGATCACCAGCATGATAAATGAATTGGTCGGTAGTTAATGACCCTCCATGTATATCTCCACTTGCACTTATATCTCCGGATGCTGTTATATTTCTAAACTGTACATCATCTGTAGAAGTAAATTGAAGTGAACTAGATATCAATGTCTTACTTGTGTTTAAAGCTTCTACAGTTGTTAATCTAGATTCAAATGAAGAACTTGGTGCTGTAAATGAACCACTAATATCAGAAGCAATTTGTGCTGAACTACTTAATGCTCCTTTAAATATACCTTCAAAAGATGTTCCGGTAAATTCTACTCCAGATATATTTCCTTGTGTTGATATATTGCCACTTGAACTAATAGTTCCTTCAACTTTTATAGGAACTAATGGTTGAATTATATTTGCACTTGGTATATCAAGAACAGATCCTGCTGGTCCTTGTACACCAGCTTGATTAACAGTTACTGACGTGATAGTTACTTGGCCTACATCAACTGTAGTGCCTTTATTGTTGTCAGTGATTGATATGCTAGGATTTGATTCTCCTATAATCACTTCATTGTTATTTTGTGTTATTGAAGTAGGCATAATTATACCGTTATGTTTTTAGATAATTTTATTCGGCCTTCTAGAAGTCTTGTTACTACACTTCCTTTAACTAATTCTAAATCATATTTAGCTTCTCCAAAATCAAAATTTGAAGAACTTGCGGCCGAAATAAATATTCCTATACTTCCAGATGATAAATGAGTTGTTCCATTTGACCCTGACATATTTAATCCTGTGCCGTCGGAATCTATTGGAGATCCGTCCGCAGATGATGATAAACTACATATCAATGTGCCACCATAATCTGTTCTAATTTGCATCCTACCATGATATCCAACTAAGCTTACTGGATCGCCTGCCGAATCTTTCCAATCTATATTTAAATCGGTGGTTGCTCCTTGTTCAATTATAAATGAATATTTACCTGCTGCCATATTTATTCCCTTTCTTATAAATATGAGTCTTTTAAAGATTATATTCTAATATGTCCTTCCGTTTTAAGCAAACCAGTGTGATGTTGAATACTTGCAAGTCCTAATGGAGTAGGAGCCGGAAAATTTTCATATTCTACAGTGACTTCTAGTTGATCAAAATATGCTCTAACAGTGTCTGATGAATCTGGTGCTACATAAGTTAATGTGAAGGCAGACCAATCCCAACCATTAGTTGATGGAAATATCCCTTCGTAGCCAGGAGTTGTTTTACTAAATGAAAATGATTCTGCTACAAATCCTTGATCAATAGAATTAAATGCAGCTCCATCATCTGGCCCGATTAGTCCGCCGGAGTCGGTTCCATAGCTCATTTTAAATATTGAAGCTGGCGAATCTGTATGAAGGCTTGGGTTTGCGAAAAACATAACTGCAGTTACTTTCACTGTGATAATATTATTTACTGAATTGTTACTTTGTACACCTACAATAGAAACTCCGGTGAAACTAAATTCTTCGGATGCGTTTGATGTACGATAGGCTACCTCATCTACAGATAACAATTCATCATGATTTGTATTTATTCCGGTTGTTGTAGGCATTAGTGATATCCATTTAATAATTCTAAAAGATCGTCTATAGCACTATGTCTATGTGAATCTTCTAATACTGTTTTAAACACATGATCAGATGACGTTAATTTTGCCATGTCATGATATGCAGACCAATTTTTATCTTTCAAATCTATTTGATATGAATCTCCACAAAATATCATTTTACTATCTTTTCCTAATCTTCCTATACACATTGCTAATTGAGATCGACTTAGATTTTGAAATTCATCTACAATAACTACTGCATTATCAAAAGTTCTTCCTCTAAAATGTGCTAATGATACTAATTCAATTTGTTCTGATTTTTCCATTTTTTCTAAAATAGGTGGCTTGTTATAAACTTTTCTCATATTAGAACGTATAGGAACTAACCACGGTTCCATTTTTTCTTTTTCTGAACCTGGCAGAAACCCATTATCTTCAGTTGATATTGTTGGTCTTGTTATAATAATTTTATTATATTGTTTTTTAAAAAACTGATCTAATGCAACCTGTACTGCTAATAATGTTTTACCACTTCCCGCCTTTCCTACTACAAAATTATAAGGATGTTTTAAGATTTCTGTTTTAGCTTTTTTTTGTTCATTTGATAATGATATTGAGAAACGAACATTTCCTTTTGGTGGACTTTTTACCATATTATCTTTTACCGCCATTTCATGACTCCTTTATGTTAACTATTTAATATAAATATCTACTTGCACATGTATATACAAAAAAAGACCCTCCGAAGAGGGCCTTTTAAAAATATTTAGATATTAATTAAGAATAATCTTAAATAGTATCTAATCCTTCTACTTGTACTTTACCATAGAATTCTGGTCTTACCATTTTCTTAGCATATCTAGTCATAACACCTTTTCTTGGAGTAAAGTTGTCTGGGTCATATACTAATGGAGTCATGATAAGTGGAATGTACGGAGAATAAACAGCACCTGTTTCTAGGAACTGTGCACCTCTATATCCCATTAATATAGTATTCTCAGTCATATAAGGATTCTTATAAACTTGGAATCTACTATTAATAGCACCTACTTTTTGTACACCCATTGCAAATTGCATTTTGTCACCATCTGTATCAGCTGCATATCCTGGAATTGATTCTAGGATTGTTGCCACAGTTGGAGAACATACTAAGAAGTTTGCACCTCCTCGTAATGTTAACTGGTGAATCTTGTTGCTTACTTTTTGGATCTTAGTTCCTAAAGTTTGGAACCATGTACCTTGGTTGTAAGCTGCAGATGAGCCACCATTGTTAACAAATGAATTTGAACCTGCATCAAAATCAAAGCCAATTCTTGCAGACCATTTATCAGTTGTTTGTGCATTACTGATTAACATGTCTAAAATTTCTAAGTCAATTTCTTGAGAAACATACTCAGATAACATAGAAGTTAATTCAGCTTCAGCATCAATACTATGATAAGCATTAAGGTCTTGCGCGAACTCAGGAGTCCAAACAGCCTTTAGCTTTCTAGTCTTAGCAACAATTGCCTCAGATCTTAACTCAAGGTTAATTTCTGGAATAGCAAGATTGTTAGAAGCATTTGAAGCAGCTCCAGGATCTTGATCCTCAAAGTCACCTCTTGTAATATCTGTTGGTTGCTTAGCATATACTAATTCATATGTTCCACCACCAGCTGCATTACCAATACCAGTACTAGCAACTAAGAATTCTACGTGAGAATTATTAGCAGTTGTTCTAGTAAACTCAGGGAATACAGCTGTAATTCCTGAACCTGATATGTTGTATGATCTTACTGCATTGAAATCAGGATTAGTCAACGACGCAGATGGTACAGAAACAACCACGTGGCTACTTCCTAACTGAGATGCTGAAAATTCTGAATTGAATTGTGTAAAGATGTTAAATGCAGTTTGTGACATTGCTCCGTCACCTTCAGCAAATAAGCTAGTTGTAGTTGATATCGAACCAGTTCTAATATCAGTTACAGCCGCGCCTAATGCATCAGATACTGTAGCATCATTTACAGAATAACCATAACGTCCAGTACCATAAAGACCTTCAGTTGCAGTTGCAGTTCCTCTTCCAGCATCAGTAACACCAAATACAGAATCATTCTGTGATGTTCTACCCGCACCAGTTAAGAAATCATTTCCAAATGCACCATTGTCAAAACCAGTTGACCCTTGTGCAGTACCATATTTAAAGTCTAAGTAAAATACTAGACCTGATGGTAAGTTCATTGGTTGAACAGATACAAAATCTTTTGCAGCTATCTCAGCAAAAATTCTTCTTACTAATGGAAGAGCTACCCCTGCCCATTCTTCAGAATTGCTGTCGCCACCTGTTGAAGATGCTTCTGTCACCAATTGCTTAGCTTGGTTCTCTAATAGAACGGCCATGCCTTTTCTTTCAACCTCAGAAGAAATACCTTCCAAAAGACCTGTTCTTTCCCACTTCTTTTCAAGTGCGATAGCAGCAGCATTTTGGTTAGCTCTTTCATTTTGAGGTAATAGTGAATTTACATTCATTTCTTTTCTCCTTTAATTTTAGAGATTAGCTAACTTCTTCCATCTAGCTGCTAAATCATTACCTTCAGAAATTACTTTCTTACTTGGTTTTGTTGAGCGACTAGGCTTTGAAGCATAGCTTTCTTTGATTGTTCTTTTTGTTCTTGAACCAATCGCAAATGATTCAGACAATGTAGCAAATACTAATTTAACTTCTCTCAATGATTGAGCTCTGTCAAAGTTTTCAATTACTTTCATTTTCTGATTTTCATTTAATGAATGATTTCTAAACAATTTGTTTGAGAATAATAGTTTTGCGTTTAAAAGATTAACTTCATTGATTTTAGATTTTAAGAATCTGATAACATTGTAAGCTTCTTCAAGCTCTTTTTCTTCTGTTTCTTCAACTTTTTCGTCTTCATTTTCAGTTACTTCTTCTTCACCCTCTTCTTCTCTCAATGCACTAATGATCTCATCTAGCGATACTTCTTCATCTTCTTCTACTGGAGCATCTTCGCCCTCAGCTTCAGTTAAATCACCTTCGCCAGGATCTTCAGTATGATCATCTGCCATAGTACCTTTGTTATCACCAGAACCAAGATTAGTTGAATCAAGATCTTCATCTAATTCATCTTCTAATTCTTTAATGATAGCTTCAAGTTCTAGATCCTCTTCTTCGTCCATGTCTTTGTCACCTCTACCTTCTTCAGATACTGGCTCCTCGTCACCATGTTCGCCTTCAGAATGTACATCAGTTGGATCTTCGTCAGCATCGTTCATGCCTCTGCCTTCAGCAGCTACAGGTTCTTCAGCTTCCATTTCTTCCGAATGTACATCAGTTGGATCTTCATCAGCGTCATTCATACCTCTGCCTTCAGCAGCTACAGGTTCTTCAGAATGGTCCATTTCTTCCATTTCTTCTTCCTCAGCTAATTTAGCAGATAACATTGATTGAATTCTAGGAGTGAATGCTTCTTCCAAAGCAATTTTTGCGTTAGCAAGTGCAGTTTCTCGTACGGCTTTAGCGTCTGCAATTGCCTCTTTTAACAAATTTGAATTTGCCATAGTTTTTCTCCTCTTATTTAATTTGGAAATAAGGCTATTAAGAGCCTCAATTGAATGCCGATTGCATTCTAATGTATAATTTATTGAGTGACCATATATTAGGATACGGTATCGTTCATTAATATATATGCTACGAGACTGGAAAAACTTTATTAAATGTAAAAAAAGTGCCTTTCAGCACTCTTTTTATTAGAAATTTCTATGATTAATCAGAATTTTGATCTGATACCCATTGGAAGTATTTTGCACGTTTCATCATTTCTCGCTTCTTAGCTGATTTAGGAATATAATATCTACGGTCTTTTAACTCTTGAAGTTTTCCAGATTGTTTCAATTCCTTTTTAAATGATCTTAGTGCATAACTAATATCACCATTTGGCTGTTGTTTTGTTTTTATAACACGCACGCCTACTGCTCCTGGTAGTATTGATTTCTGCCTTTTCATTTTTTTATTCATATAACTAATTTATGTTTATAACTTATAATAATATAAAGAATAATTTTCAAATAACCTAATATATTATACTGTTTTTGAATCTTCTAAAGATGGTCCACGATCTGGTGTTCCATCACCTAAATTACTATCATCTTCATGAATTCTATCTTCTAATGCTTCACCTATCTTGTAATATCTATTTAATACAGTACCCATATCTTCATATGCAGATTCTAACCTTTGTTGCAATCCATTCATCTCACCTGCAGTCTTTTCAAATACTTTCATAGCCTCATTCATTTGTTTCATATGACGAGATACTGTTACATTATCAAACCAATGTTCTGATTCATCGATGGTCATTTTTTCAGCCTGTTCTACCACGCTTTTAAGGGTTGTAGTGACCTCTTGTAGTCTTGCATTGGAATATACCATCTCCCCTAACTTATGAAAATTGGATACTACTTCTAAAAATGATTTTTTTTGTTCTTTAGTCATTTTTTTATCTTCATGATTTTCTTCACCAAGATACTTTTCATTAATTAACTTATATAATCGATTTTCTAATTTCATTGTATATTCTCCTTATTGGTCAAATTCTTTTCTTGACTTAGCACGTTTCAATAAGTTTTGAATGCCTTCTAATTGTTTAGCAGCACCATTAATATATCTACGAACTTGATTTGCAGCTCTTTCAGCATTATCAGATACCATACCATAAACTTCTTCATCTTCTGCTAGGCCATCTAACGTTTGAAGTAATTCATATTCCATTTCTTCTATTACTTCTTGAACACTTTCAACTTGTTTTTCAAAGTACTCATAATCAAATTGTCCTTCTGTTCCCATTTCTGGACGATCTGCTTCTTTTAATGAATGAGCTTTTGTTGTATCTTTTAATGTAGGTAAAGGTTGTCCAGGTTTTCTTTCCCAAGCAAATCCTTCTAATAATTTTTTTAGTTTCATTATTTAGTCCCTTTTGCTAACCCATCCATTTTCTTTTCTGGCTTTCCATTCTTACCTATTGTTTTATACTTACTATTAGCCATTTCATGACCTAAGTTACCTTCTCCTTCGCCTGATAAAGGATCAACAGTTTTTCCGGTTCCTATTTGTCCTTTTTTATTAAAAGGTCCATATTGTGATTGCATATCTTCTAGTGCCATAATTAAAACTCCGTTATAATATCAGTTATTATTCTTTCAACACCGGCAAACTTATTTACCGTTATTTTTCCTTTTGATTCATTTACTGGAGAAAGGAAAGCTCCATGAGTCGATGGATTTGAAACAAAATCAAAAGCAATCAATTCAAAATCTGGTTGTACTTGTAATGTACTATCGCCTTCTCTCATTACTTCTTTTACTGAACCCATACCTCTACTTGATATACCTAATCTAATTCCAGACTTAAATAATTCCTTAAGGATGTTTCCTGCAGGCGTTCCTAATACTTCTACTTTACCTACTAAATCATCTCCTTTCCAATTCATGCCTAATACGTTATGAGAAACATTATTAAGATTAACTACTGATGAATCCGGATGATCTAATTCTCCCAATGCTCTTCTTTCTGCAACAAATTCTTGAGAATATTTTTTTGCTTCTCTCATCAATGTTTCTTTTGGATAGATTCTACCATTTTGGTTTTTAGCTTCTGCTCTTTGAAGTACTCCTGATACAATTAACTTTCCATTATTCTGTGTTAATGACTCATTTATCGCTTGAGGCGATACTTCAAATACTGTATAATCTACTAATAATTGTTTATCCATTTGTCTATCCCTTATTATATAATCCTGAATTTAAAAATGCAACATGTTGTTCATATCGCCTTCTTTCATCAGCAAATTTTTTCTTTTGTTCTGCTAGAGTTAAATTTTTATTTTCTTTTGCTTTTAAAAATTGTTGCCAAGTCCTATTTAATATCATTGTGACAACTCCTTTAATCGATTTGCTATTCTAGTCATTCTTTCATTTATTTTTGCAAAACGATTTCCTGTTGATTTCCAAAAGTGAGATGCATCAACTCCCATTTCTGTTTTAAGTCTTATATTGTTATGTACAATTTTTTCCATTTGTCCTAACATTTTATTAACTTCAGAAATTCCTCTATTAACTTTTTGTTGAGGTGTAGATGTAGGATCTTTTTTAAATTCTCTATATGATACTTCATGAAGTGCTTTAGACATCTTCATAAATGTAGATTCTTGTTTTACTTTTTTATATCCTAATTTTTCAGCACTACCTTTTTCATCTTCTTCTTTACCAAATGCATAAGGTGTTTTAGGTGGACCTTCTCCTCCATCTAAATT
>Ga0209232_1000847_pt1 | contig 17668 bp, 24 predicted proteins | sample ETNvirenome_2_60_FD_184066 | JGI IMG/M metagenome (GOLD analysis project Ga0209232, IMG submission 184066) | Marine viral communities from the Pacific Ocean - ETNP_2_60 (SPAdes) (version 2) | ecosystem: Environmental > Aquatic > Marine > Oceanic | place: Pacific Ocean | collected 2013-06-22
GCTCACTTCTATCGTCCACGTTATATCAATAATGTCATTTAATGCTGGTTGTATTCTATCTGTGGATGTAAGCGTACAAGAAGCAAAAGGTGTGTCAAAGACCTCTAAATTTGAGGCTAAACTCATACCTAATTTAAATTCTGTAATATAATTACTTGTACTTTCCATAGATGATATATTTGCTTCAAAGTCACTGTTAATCCATTGTGCCTGAGCTTTCCATCGTGCTTTTGTAGATGAGGCTTCATCTTCTGTTTGGTTGTATTTAAATAGCAATGTAGTGTCTAATTCAGAGTCACCACCTTGCCCAGTATATGACCCTAAAGAAACTGGCAAGTTTATAGCTATAATTCCAGACTGACCAATAACAGCATTATTATCGTTACCACCTGATGTATATGAAGCAAATCCAAAGTTAGGATTTAAATATATACCAGCCGTTCCTGAAGTATCGTCAAAGTGACCAATAATTTTTGAGATAAGACCAGTTGAGCTAGTATCTATAGCATTTCTTTTTACGACTTGCTGTACGACTCCTTCGTTTGGTCTTATGACTTTTAAATCAAATATTCCTACCATAACATATCCTATGAAATACTGGTTGAGCCTTTTACGGCTTGTATAACCCAGCTTATTGTTAATTGGTCTCCATTACCTATAGTTGTGCTTGACCAGTTTGAACCACTAGCTATATCTAGTCCATAATTATTGTTACTACCACTTAGCTTATTTCTTTTTATATAAATAGCAGAGATTGTATAGCTTTGAGTTGCACGAACGATTCCAGTAAATGTTATACTAAATCCATTGGTAATAGCTGTAGGAGAACCTAGTGTAGTTTGAGCACCTACATAATATGAGCCACCAGTATTTAGTACAATGCCACCTGTTCCAGTAGATGGTGTAGTTAAACTACTTGTGTTAGACCCTTGCCCACTTCCATCATTACTATGCAATGCACCACCCATTCTCCAAATCTTAGAAGCATCATCGCTTACCATTGCGTCTACAATCGTTTGCTTATAAAGAGTTTCTATTGCATTGTCTTGTTCAAAATTTTCTATTGTTCCGTCTGCTCTTAATATCTCAGCAGACCATTTACCAGTTATTCCTATACTATCTAACATATTTAACTTTCGTTGTGAGTTGTATAAATTTTTAAATCTGCATCAATAGATAGAAGGTCAACAGACTTTGCAGAAGCAAAAGTCAACTTATTCCAAGACTCTGTACCTTGTGATATTTTTAAATAATCAAGAGCGTACAGCTTTGTCCCATCACTTCCAAATCTAAATAAAATTCTATTTTTTAAGGGGTCATATACACCAATAGTTTGGCTAAGATTTGATGATGCGGTGTAAATATCTTTAACTGCTGTAGACACAGGGATTGCACTTTGCCCTGCTCCTATCATGTAAATATTATCTGCCCCAGCAAAAAATATATATTGCCCTGCCTCCACAATACTGTTAGTAGCAATACATCCTACATTTGCGTCTGCCTCTCTCAAAGAATAGTTTACGGGATTACCTGCTGGAGCAAATAATTGGTATACACCTCTTTCCATCAATACAACTAAATTATCATTCAATCTACGCATACCCATTATTTCACCGCCTTGCGTATCTTTTATTTGTATAAAATTACTTACAGGCAGTATGTCAGGCTGATTTATTTGGCTAAATATAATAAAATCGTCATGCTTTTCCGCTTCATCGTCAGGGTCAAGATTTACATTTCCCGCAAAAAACCTTCCATTTACAAATGCACCATATTTATAATTTACTTTGTTTTTTGTTGTGGTTAAAGGGTGAGTCCTGTCATTTATACCATTAGTATCTATAATGTGTATTTTTTGTATATTACCTGACAGTGATTCATAATAATATCCATTAGACATAGTCCCAATTGTTTGGTTTGTACCTAATGTTGTACTGTCTGCATTAAGCTGAATAACTCTTTTTACACTATTTAATACAGATAAATTTTGTGAACCAATTGTTTGTATCCATCCATTTTTTTCACCTACTGACCAATCCCAAAATCCTGAAGTTCTTGCATCATAAACTACATCTCTTCCGTAATAAGCTCCTAGCAATGTGTATCCACCACTATTGTAATCGTCTGTACCCCCTTGGTCGTTTTGACGAGATGCTTTTATATTTATCTGACCATTCCAAGCACTGTTGTTAGATACATCTGCAATGTTTTGGTCTAGATAAATTATATTGTCAGTAAAGTGGTCAGAATCGCTACCGCTAACACCAGTTCCTTTTAAATTAGTATCTTGACCGCCAACAGTTACATATACAAGTGGGTTAGACTCTTGGTTTGCCCAAGCAAAAGCATCAGCAACAGCTTGTGATATTCCACCATTAGGTACGTAAACAAAGTTACCTATACGTGCGTTGCTGTGTCCTGCCTCTGTGTCGGCAGAAGTGGATTTTGTTGCTAGGTTTATAGATTTTATTAATCTATATACTGGCTGTATAGTATCAGTAGCATTAAAGTGCCTATAAATATTAACACCTGTAATTCTTGGATTATAATCATCTTCGTCTACCTTTAATGTAAAATGATTGCCTTTATCATTTGCCGAGGTCGTTGTTTTAATAAACTGGTCTTGAAATTGTGCTTCCTGTACACCATCAAACACTGGTACAGCTTTGTAATAATAAACTCCTGTAGCCATTTTACCTGTTACGGTCTCAACGTGCTCTAATTCCCATGTTGTTGGATAAGTAGGAGAAGCTGAATCATATTTTATATTATCAAATGAATGAGCACCAAAAAAGAATTCTCTATCAATATGTTGTAAAAACCCAACGTCTTGATTGTGACCATTGGCAAACCTTAGGCTGTTAGCCATTGGTATTATTTTTATATCTGAAGGCTGGTTTGAGGAAAATGTTTTTAAAACAACGGGATTACTAAAATCTTTATTATACTTAACAATTTCTTTGCTTTGTGATTCATATCCTATCCAATTTGCACCACCAGTTAGATTGCTATCTACCCAATAAAACAATTGAGTTAAATGGTCTCCAGTCAATGTTGCTGTAGACTTTAAACCTTTGCGTTTTACAATCTTACCTTTTACATCTATGTCAAAATTTTCTGTATCTGAACTGGCATTTGTTGGTATGTCTTCAGCGTCTATATTTGTAAGTAAACCGCCATCAAATATTGGTATTTCTATTATCATAACACATCTTGTACCTGTTCAGCCCCATATCGCTGACGGCTTTGAAATTGTCCTTTTACAAGTTGACGGTTCTGCATATATCTATTCATGTGCCTGTCTGATAAATCATATCTATCTTCATCTTCAAACAATATTGCCTTTATATAGTCTATAAGCATTGGGTGATAAGCCTGTAATATTGCAGGACTGTCTCCAGCCTTAGCAAAGCTATATTCCAAACCAGCAGTAGTTGCACGTGCACCTAATCCCAATGTGTCCCAATTTGTTAACAAATTATCAAAAGATGATTGTTCTATGAGGTTCATAGCTTGTTCTTCATCTAACTGAACAATCTGTTCCGCTTCTGATGTATGACTGCCACTTGCATACTTTTTACCAAAAGCAGTGCTATTAGCTCCATTAGTAACATCTTTTAATATCAATGTACCATTTTTATTATCATTAATATCCTCTACAATTTCAGCAGTAGCCCCTGATGTCATTCCTTGGATTCTTTTACCTACTTGCCAGTAGCCTGATTTAAGATTAATGTAGTTTAATTTTTTGTAAGCAGTAGCACTATCTTCTATATTGTTAACAGTAGCTACGTAACGAAAGTAAAGCACACCTACGGATGTAGGGGAAGGATACAAACATAGGTTGTTGCCTTTAATTTCATAATTTTCAGGTGTGCCTGTACGAAATGTTCCATCAGAATTTCGTTTTGGAAATAAACTATGCTCAGGATACGGTTTTAGTATGCGATTACGAAACTCAACATAGGAAGCCATTTCAATAAAGTCTTCAGGTAACTCAATCTCTCTATCGCCACTGTCTATATAGATACCTCGTGTACGCTCATACGATTTAGTATGGTAGGCAAAGTCTTGCTGTGCTTCTTCACCATACTTTTTTGCTTTTCGCTTTATTTCATCGCTAGGCTCAAAAGGAACACTAGCTCGGTCTACAATCTGTGACCAAAGCATTATGCTCTACCCTGCGTACCAATTCCTTTAGGCTTTTCTATCTGATATCTATCATTAAGTGCTTTAATTTGATTTACTGCATTTGTATATGCTACTCCAGCTCTATCAGGCTTATTATCCATTTTCCAAAGCTGTGATTCAGCAAAATCTAAAACAACTTCGTGTAAAGCCACATTTAATTCACATTCAGTATTTCCTGAAGCTATTGCTGTAGGATTTTTAAGATACCAAACATCAATACCACCTGAAGGTTTAACAGGCTTTACATAAATTGCTTCGTTAAAAATATATGCTACAGGATTAGAGTCAGAACCTGCTAGATAAGAATTTTCTAACCTTTTAGCGTCTTGCGGTTCTATCATATTTGCAAAACCTAAGTCAACACTTTGGTTACTGTCATTTATATCATAGACATTAATAGCTATAACGCCACCTCTAATTGGGTCTATACCTAAATTGGTAAAAGTTGCCTTACCATCAGAGTCTAGTCCATTACCACTGCTATCATTATATACAGTATTGGCGAATGTAGCAGTATCGATTTCTTGCAATTCTGTCAAATATGCGTTATCAATTAAATTAACAACGGTTCTTTGAGCAATATTTAATGCTTTAATTTTTGTTGCACTGGTGAAGTTAGACTCGGAAGGGTCTTCCAACCTTAATCCAAGCATATCTATCATTTCAGTTCCAGTCATTTTTTCCCCTTATTGTGTAAAGTGGGGTGCAATTAAACACCCCACAATTACGGTTTTAATCGTCAGCAGAATCATCCACAAATGGACGGTTCATTTCGACGGTTGCTTTTCCACTAGAAATAGCAGAGCGTCCCATCATACCTTTAATAAGGTCTCCAGCGACATCTGCATCATCAATAGTACCAGCAGTGCTTGTCAAATAACAAACACCGTTATCAGCAAAGCCTGATGCTACTTTTGCACTAGCTGTACCACTAACTTGGTAAAAACCATACTGGTTAGCGACGTTAGCAGACATAGCGACACCAATGCGTCCCTTAGCGTTTGCTCCAGCCAATGCAGTTACACCTGCTTCGTCAATCGTTACAACAGAACCAGCCACTGTACTTGCAACACCTTTAGCGTATACAAATTCACCAGCACCAACGGAGCTTGTTGCTACGTCCTGTGCTTTTACAACAGTACCCATAGGCATCTTAGATGTAGTAGATGTTTCGGTAATTCCTTGTGGAACGACGTGAGCTTCAGTTGCTCTCCAATCTGACATATATTCCTCCTATTAGTATGCGGTTGGTAAGCCTGTTATAATTCCTTGATAGCGAGGAGCAGAACAGGTTAATGCTCCTAACCATAGAATCTTTGCAACCCTAGCGTCTTGATTAAGAGGCTTTTGATAAGGTTCAAATGCAAAGTTTCTCTTTCTGTGGTGACGGAATTGAACGTAATTCTCATTTAAGAAGAACATCATTCCATCAGGGCAATGGTCGTCAGCAAAAACTGGGATATCACGGAACAATAAGTTACGGAATCCAGCGTCAGCTTCTGAACTAGCCGATGCACCAAAACGCTTTTGAGCAACCAATGATTCCTCATAAGCATCAAGAATGACAGGAGTTGTGACAATCATTGTAGGACGTTGTCCATCAATGGTTAATGAACTCACTGCTTTTCTTAAGTGGTCTTGGATGAAGTTATTATCACCATCGGTGACAACTTCTGCGTAAGTTGGTGAATCACTTATAGTTGGTTTATAACCTACGTCCCACCATGAGTAGTCAGTAGAATCAATTCCACCAAGTGAACGGTCAACTGAACAAATATGCTGTAAGCCAACAAATTCGTTTCCAGTACCAGTACCAGTACCATATAGTGTTGTGCCAAACAAATCTTTCATAGATTTTTCAGCGTTCTTAACTTTAGCCTCTAGAAGGTCAATAACTCTTTCAGCACCATCGTTTAAAGCCTCTTCACGACCTGAGATTGAGATGGTTGCATACATTTGCTTCCATTCGTACTCTGCGTCAGTGAAAACTTCACTAGGTGAGGTATCAAGAATATCATATCCATCGTAAAAACCTTTAGCAGTTGCTTTAGCATATTCAACAGGCTGTAAAACCTTGTTACCACTAGCACTTGCTTTAGATTTTTTTAAGAGACGTTTAGTCAAGACATTACTTTCGAAAATATTATCTACCATCAAAGGAATGTATTGATTCTTTGTTAAGGCAGATAAATTATCATAGTTTAAAGCCATTTGACTTTACCCCCATTATTTATTTTATTCAAATAGCTGATAATCAGATAAAGCTATATTTCTTGCATGGTCAAAATCAGGAGATTTTTCAACCTTTGGGCTGTGGTCTCCTTTTTTATTACTGTCCACTTCAGGAATAGCCTTAAGCTCATCAGCTTCTTTCAGTTTCTTCATGGCTTTCATCACTGCGGATTCTTCGGTTGCTCTAGCTTGTGCAAGGGTAAAAGCGTCTTCTAAGTCCGCTATATTGCGGTCTACGGCTATATCTAACACCTCAGATATTGCATCGCCATCATCCTTGAGTTCAGGGTGTGCTTGTACAAGTTGATTTATCTCATGTGCAACTTGTTCTTTAAGTTGCATTTCTCGTACCTGACCTTCTAGTTCTTCAAACCTAGCATCGTCTTTATTGTCTTTACTAGGCTCTTGCACCTGTTCCACATTTTCAGAAAACTTTACGTCTGACTCCTTAAAAAACTCATGGTCTTCACCAAGTAAGTCTTTCATGGTTTCCACAACTTCGTCGTCCTTCATCACACCATTGATTCGGTCAAATTCAGCTTTTAAGGCTTTTTCTTGATTGGCAATCTCTTGAGCTTTTTGAGTGTTGCTCTTTTGCCATTCTGCCTTATTCATAGAGTCTTTAATAAACTCTTGTAGCTGTTCGGTTGTGTAAGTTTCACCATCAATTTCGATTTCACTAAAATCAATAACCTCAGGTTCACTATCATCCGTAGGAACTGTTTCTTCGGAATTTTCGGGTTGCTCAGATTCCTGAGTCTCTACTGGTTCTTCAGTCGTTACCTCACTGTCGGTTTCACTTGCGGGTGATGTAGTCTGTTGCTCCCCCTCATCGGGTGTAAATAGGGAGTCAGCTACTTCACGGTCTACGACTTCACCGTAAGTGCCTCCTTCTATGTTCTCACTCATTTAATCTCCAATTTAATGTGATTGTAAGAACTGTACTGTTCAAATCTGCTTATATACTTATATTTAAAATAGTAAAAGTGTTTATTGTTGCATTTTACTTGCAAGTTCAGGGTCATTCATTAATGTCTCGTAAATTTCATCTTCGCTTCCACCAAGTTGTTCAGGAGATGGAGGTTGTCCTGCTTGTTCTTTTTCTTCTCTAATTTTTTGCAACAATCGCTCTTTAGACGGCATTTCCATATTTTCTACAATGTACTCAGGGTCTGTAACGATACCTAGTTGAGCAAGTTGTAAGATTTTATTTTCTACGAACATTCTATTTTCAGGTAACATACTTCCTGCTTTTGCTCGTACCATTAAATCTACATCTTTAAACATGACACCAATCATATCACGAGGTTCAGTTATTCCATCATTACCAACATAGTTTACACGCTTAACTTGATTGCCTAAGTGCTTAAACATGGCTACCCACATTGTACCTAGAACACTAATACACTGGTCTACAGACCGTGATTTAAAATCTATCTTAGTTGTACTTGCTTGACGATATATTTGGGCTTGGACTCCACTTGTTACATTACTGGCTTCTTTGCCTTGTGTTGCTTTATTGACTCCGCTTACCGTCTCGAATACGTCGCCAAGCAATTGATAGAAATTAAATATATACGATGGCATAGATGGAGGTGATTGCATTGTTACATTACCTGCACCCTTCTTTCGTATAACTTGAGCTGGTTTATTTGTTATTTGATTTTCAACTCCTGTAGTTTCATCAACAATCCACATAGGATTTGCTGTTAAATGTATATTATCCATCACCTGTGATGATATTCTGTCCATAGCTAAGTTTAATGATTTTAATCTTTTTGGCTCAGGCTTCCCCCAAAACGAGTGAGGCGAACCAGTATTTTTAATAGTAACAAACGGAAAAGGGTGCGGACAGTGATTTTCTTTATTAAAGAACGGGTACTTTGTTTTTCCATCATATAGCAATACTCCATTACTGACAATTACTTGACGCATTCCATTTGGATACTTCATCTTCTTTTCTTCTTTGCCATCATCATTTATAACATATTCTTTTGAAGGGTCTCTCATGTAACATTCAATTACCAAAGAACGAGGCTCTAAGTCTTCCATAGCCTTGCCAAATCCTTCATAATAATTAGTCTCAGTGCCTTTTGTGTCTGTAACTTGTACTTTATCTTCTCCTCCAACATTTGTTGTTCCAATCTTTGTAGAAGAATATTTATCAAGATTTGCCATTGGTTTTACATATTCACCATTTTCAAATCGTTCTTTTATCTCGTATACTGGCATAGCTGAAGCAAGACATACCCACTCAGCGTTTTCTAACTTGGTTGCGGAAGGGTTAACATAAAAATTAAATGGGTCTATAATATCACAATCAGGCATATCATCCACATTGTTCCAATGCGTTTTCATAATACCTGTTCCATAAACAAGGTAATCAAGTAAAAATTCAGGTAATATATTTTGCATATCCCTTATCTGCCAAAGCTCATCCATAAAGGCTTGAATAGTGTCTGCTATATTAGAACCTCTATCGTCTCCAGTAACTGACATAATATCAATTTTAGGTGGTCGAGAAGACAAAATAGGAATCATAGTGTCAATTGCAGATGCAATTAAATCTACAGTAATTTGATTTTTAAACTGAGGCATATTCATACCTTCCCAGTGATTGCCTTGGTATAGTCCTTCAGCTTCTCTCCATAGTTTGGTAACTTCAGAACGTGCTTTACGTGCTATTCCAAACATATTTTCTGTACGTTTAATTATTTCTTTGTCTTGTGGGGTAGGTTTGTAACCTTCAGATTTATCTAACATTTTGTTCCTATAGGATAATAAGTTGGGTCAGTCTCCATATCGAGAAATTGCGTAGCTATACCAGCTACAGCCATCTCATATTCTCTCATTTGGTGACCTTCTAATTCTATTTCAGATGAGTCATTTGTTGGTAAAGATATTTCGTATTGACCGTTTTCATCAAATAATACAATAGTAATCAATTCCTTACTCCGTCTATGTTGCTTTCCATTGCTAATAACTTTTCTAGCTCCCTTTGTAAATAAGGTTTAACTGAGTCTTTATTAGGACTGCCTATATACATTAGACCATAACGCAACGCATCAGGTGCGTGGTCTTCCTGAGTTGTGTCTACGTCCTCAGGTTTCTTTTCTGAGTGCACTAACATAGGTAAAGTCCTAATTAGGTTTTCACAGTTTGAGAAAAATTTAATACGTGGCTCAGGTTTATCCTCATCATTCCATTCTAAATATTCACGCAACAAATTCCATCCACTTATTCTGTCGTTATTTGCACGATTAACTGGGACTCCATTGAACAACATAATGTCAGCAATAGACATATGAGTAGGAAGTGCATTAGACCAGTTATTAGTATTTTGTGGGTTTCGTATCCACATAGCAGGGTCTGCAAGTGAGTTTTGATATTTTTCATCTCCACTTAATTCTTTTATTTTTTCTATATGGTGGCTTAATGGTTTTTGTTTTTCGTAATGTTCTCTATATACGTAAGCGTCTCCATCATAATCCACAGCAATCCATAAACAAGCGAAAGGAGCAGAGTACCCATAATCAATACAACGATAACGATGCCAGTCGCTAGGTATTTTAAAAGGTTTGACAACGTGCTTTTCATATCTCCACTTATTAAAGTATTGTCCTGAGAATACGTCCCAACTGCCTTCTAACCAAGCCTCTCTTAATTCTTCAGGTAAACCTTTTAATGTATTTACGTAGTCAGGGTCGTTTTCCATAAGGGTAGGATTATCATATACACGAGAAGGAATAAATATACGGGTTTGTCCAGTGACGGGGTCTACATATTCTTTTTCCCGTGCAACATCAACAAAGCGTTGTTTTACCCACATATGACCTGCTCCTCCAGGATTTGTTGTTGCAAATATCTGTGGCTCTAAATTCTCAACCGTAGAACGACAAGTTGAAATTAGTCGTAAATAATTTTCTTCATCAGGAATGATTGTAAGCTCTTCAATTAGAATCTTATGGTATTCGTGACCAAGGTACTTGTAAGTAGCATCACTATCCGCTAGGTGACCTGTACGTATCTTTGCACCGCTAGGAAATGTAAATTCAGCAGGGTTTCCAGTAACCTTAACACCAAGAGACCTATAAAACATTTTAGCACGGTCAATCCAGTCACGTAAGTCGTCATAATTTCTACGAATAACAAGACCTCTGTACTTTTCATTCATAAGGTACGTGGGTTCTATCATCCAAGCTAAACCAGCTTCAGTCTTACCTCCACCTCTTGCTCCTCCGTAAAGAATTTCTTTTGCTGATTGCTGAAGAGCTTTAGTTTGTGCACCTTTATGGGGTTGCCATAGTATTTTTTCAGGCATTAACTACAGCGACATTTCCATTTACGTAATGATTTATTTACCCTTGAGTTAGGGTCTCTAGCAGTTGCTCTACCAGTGCGTTTCTTTTTCATACCACACATACGAGCACAAAAAGATTTTTTTCTAGATTTACGTTTGCCAGTCGGCTTTGATTCAGTAACGGGGGGTTTAAGAGTACCCTTTGTATAACTAGCCCTACCTTTAGCGTTTAAACCTCCACTAGGAGATTTGCCTTCTTTTCTAGTCCAAGCCTGTGACATTAGACCATTTTAACTTTCTTTTTCTTAACTGCAAAACCGCCTTTTTTATTTTTCATCTTACTATAGGTTTTAGGGTCTACAGTAGAATTAGCTTTAGAACGACTTGTTCCAGCCCTTCTTCTTTTGTTTATGTTTTCATATAAGCTCATTTATGCCTCCGCAGATATATCTTTTATTACCTCCTCCGCAACCTTATCTACTTGAGATGGTGGACGGGGGGCTGTTTTAGTTTTCTTTTCAGGAAGAACAATCACACCTTGAGATATTTCTCCCTTAACATCCATTTCTACAGACTTTAGATGTGGTGCTATGCGGTCAATAAGAACATTGATAGCTCTCCATTGATTATCATCACCATCCATCATAGCCGTGTCAAATATTTTTTGTAGAAGGGAGGGGGTCTGTGGATGATTACGAATCCATTCTCCCCAAGACTTTGCTAAGTTTTTCTTTTTGTTGTTTGCCATATACTTTTTTGCCTGTGTGAATTACTGAATGAAGAGCACGTACACGATTCAGAGCCAAACGGAGACGGGGGTAGACACCTTGTTAATTTAAATGCGTGTGCAAAACCTTGAACAATTCTTGTACAGCTCAACACTTCCACCTCAATAAACTCAGGGTCAATAACCCTTCCCAGCCACTACTGCCATTTAATATTAGTCCAGCAGATTTCAAAACCGAAAAAACGTGCCCGAATTGGGTGCATAATAACCCTTTAAATACCTCAAAGCTAGTACAATTGTTAAACTTTTTTCACGACGGTAAACATGACTTTTTTTAATTTATTTTAAAATAATACTTGACACATATGTTACAGTTGTGATACTTTGTTACCAGTTAGTTTATTGAAAATTTGATGATTCGCTGGTGAACACACGACACACTGCCTGAGAGCTGTCGAGCGAATAAGAGGAGCTAAGTCTCTCGAATGCACTCCTCGAACCTATGTTTAATTCTCCTTGGGCTTGAAGGTTCAGTCCTTACTCAGTTCGCTACTGACAAGCCCACTACAACAATTCAGTTGTACACAAACACACACGGAGTTAAACATGAAAAAAGAACAATTTGATAAGTTAGTTGCACCAGTTTTAGGACAGCTTGATAAAGGCATCATCCCTTGGGACAAGCCTTGGCAATGTGAGTTCGAAGGTGGTGAGCTAAGTTTCGGTGTTCAGCGTTCAGCTAGTACCAACAGACTGTACACTGGCTGGAACAGTATCGTACTTCAGTGCATCGCTGATGAGCAAGGCTACAGTAACCGTTTTTGGACTACTTACAGACAAGCTCAGAAGTTAGGTGCTCAAGTCAATAAAGGCGAGAAGGGAACAACAGTTTTCTTTTGGAAAAAATCTAGTTTTGTTGTCGGTGACAGTGACTGCACAAAGTGCTCAGGTAAGCCAGTTTATAAAGGTAAGCCATGCACACAGTGTGAGCCTAAAAATAAAGTAAGCTGGATTATAAAAACGTACACGGTTTTTAACTTTGACCAGTGCACTTTTGCTGAAGAGATACCTGCTAAATTCTTACCTAAAAAAGCTAAGAAAACTAGCAAGGTTGACAAGCGTAAAGCTATCAAGAGAGCTGAGGATGTTGTAGTTAAATATGCCAAGACTCTCAAAGGTGGTTTGCGTCACGGTGGCGACAGAGCATTTTATGTTCCTACCGCAGACCGTGTTCAGCTTCCTGAACGTGACCAATTCAAATCAGATTCTTACTACTACCGAGTAGCCTTTCACGAGCTTACTCATTCGACTGGTCATAAGTCTAGACTCGACAGATTCTCAGACTTCAAAGAGCATCGTTTTGGTAGTGAGGATTACTCTAAAGAAGAGCTAGTCGCAGAGCTTGGAGCTTGTGGCTTATCTTCTTACTTAAACATAGACCCTAAGGTAGAGCGTGAAAATTCTATTTCTTATCTTCAGAGCTGGTCAAAGGCTCTCAAGGATAAACCAAAGGAATTTATCTACGCATCACAACAGGCTTTCAGAGGTGTTAATTTCATCCTCAAGGAAGGTTTGTAGGGTAACTCAGCATGGTGCTTGGGCAGGTTCGACTCCTGCCCTGAGTTCTACGACACGAAGTCGTAACACAAAGAAAATAACATAGGAAAGGATATATTCTATCATGAATATAAACGAAATAAAAAAGTACGCACAACGACCACCAACAGACATTGAGATTTTTGTTGAGCTTTGCGATAAAATTCAAAACGAAATTAATTTTTTGAATAGACAAGCTGAGCCTGACGAAAACTTTTTGATTGATACTGAAGGTAATTTTACAGACATTGTTAGACGATACAACTGTAAGTTTGAACCTGCTGGTGCTGACTCAAATTCACGACATAAAATTATAGTGTCATGGAACGTCTTTGATACAGACGATTGGGGTCATGGTTACCGATGTGAGCAATCAGGAAAGAAGGTCAAAAAGGGTGAATCGTATTACACCACAAAAGACTCGTATTTTAACTCTGTTGAAATCAAGCAAAAGGTAAAAAAGTTGACGTGGAGAAGTAAAAGCAATCAGCGTGAAGACCGTACCTACTACCAGTTTGGTGATTATGGCGACAAGGTTACTTTAAAAGACCACGAAAAAATAATTGCTGAGCTTGTTAGAAGAGTCAATGCAAAAGTAAAAAAGCATGAAGCTGAATTTACAAGAGCGTTACTCTTACGTCAAGATACTGCAAGGCTTGATAATCTTCCGTTTGACGTTAAAAAAGTCAATGAGTGGGACAAGGATAACCCTAGAATAGTTGAGCACCTTAAAGAGCTAGTTTCTGCTAAGGTTGCTTACAACAGAGGTGCTTCTACGTTCACAAATAACGGAGTGCGTAAAGAACGTGACACTTACTCGCTTAATGCAAATTTTGACAATCTAAATATTTCACAGTTGGAATGGATTGTTAAACTTCTTAAGCAAGTAGACGTTAAGAAGAAAAACCTAGACCACGACACTTACGAATGGGTCGAGAAAGGAGAGCCGTACAAAATAGTAGAAGCGTAGCTCACAGCCTAGTTTGGAACTGGCTCAGGTTCGATTCCTGAGCTAGGCTCTAGGACATGAAGTCCTAACACAAACAGGAGAAATATATGATTCAAAAAAGCAAAATCAAAAAGCTGATTAACTCTCAGGGTCTATCAGTTAGTGCTCAATCATATGAATCCATCGAACGAGTAGTTGTCGAGGTTGTTCAGCAGTTGTGTGAGAACACGATTGAAGACAATATGAAGACAGTTATGCCTCACCATTGTGTCTTAAAACATAAGACAGTGGTTGAGAGCACTCCGAAAGATGGAGTTAACCTCAAACCCCAGTTTTATCGCTGGGCTCAGACAGTTCAGGAGTATTGTGCTGAACAAGCTGTAATTATGAGTAAGGAGGTTAAAGGATAGTTTGGAAGTTGGGGAGGTTCGATTCCTCCCCTATCCTCAACGTGCAACTTCGCACGTCACTAAACACAGGAGAATATATGAGATTATATTCTAGAACAGTTAAACAGTTAAGAAAAGAGCTAAAGAAGTTTCCTCAAAACAAGGACGTAAATCTTTACATTCGATTAAATAAAAGCGACATTGATGAGATAGTCAAATGGAAAGAAAAGGGTGGTGGAAGCGTTGGTTTTGAATTTAGTATTTTTACTATTGAGCAAGACAACTTTGGCGACGTTGACCTTAATGGGTTCGACCCATCAGGTTCTTCATTTAGCTGATTAACTAGGGTAGCTTGGAGCATGGGAAGGTTCGAGTCCTTCCCTACCCTCTCGGACAATTAAGTCCGTACACAAACAGGAGTAAATTAACATGGCAAAAACGTACAGAATATACGTCATGAACCTCTCGATTGAAGAAATTGAAATAGACGATGAGACTTTAGAAGAGCTTGGTGACGAAAACACTAACCCTGATTTTCACTCAGATATTTTAGATATAGCAGAAGATGAGTTCAATTCTTGTGAATCTGAAGTTGATAGAAGTGTAAAACCTGAGGAGGTTTAATCATGGAAAAAAGAACAATAGACTTAACACCTACATGGTCAGCAGTGGCAGTAGCGTGTATGGCTATACTAGAAAACCCAAAAGCAGACCACGAAGATATCAGGTATGCACGTGGCGAGATTCAAAGAATGGGTAGGATAGTTGACCATTACGTTGAGCTAGAAAAAAAGAAAAGCGAGGTGAAGTGATGGATGGATATTGTCCTGTTTGCAAAGGCAAACAAGTAAATAATGGTCGTACAATGTACGGTGATGATTGTATTATTTGGAAAATGGGATGTTATGATTGTGGCTCAACATGGAATGAGTATTACAAACATTACTTTGATGGTTATGAGATAACTGAGGATAATAGAGAGTTTATCGAACACCCTTTGAAAGAAAGTGAGGTGGAGTGATGCTGGATAGCGTAATTCTTAAAAATGAAGATGAGTTGATTCAAGAAGGTATTGACGCTTATATCGACACAGAGTTTCCGCTTACTGTATTCAAGAGCTGGGATGTTGTATTAAACTTCTTTAGTGATATAAAGCAGAAGACCGATGAAGAGTCACAGGAGCAATACGACAAACTTCCTGATGTTGTAAAAGTGTATCGTGGAGTGTTGGCTAAGGACGGTTTAAAGGGCGACGTTGGAGTCTCTTGGACTACTGACATTGAAGTGGCAAAGTTCTTTGCTCTACGACTCAAAGCGACTGGTGGAGAATCGTATATCTTTGAAGGTGAAATAGACAAAGATAAGATTTTGTTTTTTACAAATTCAAGATACGAATCCGAGGTTCTTTTAGACCCTCTTGACATGATATGGTTGGATGAAAACGAAATAGAAAGTGAGGTGGTTAATGCCAATGGTTAAGCCAGTGAGCAAGACCATACGAGCCTGTATAAACAAGCCGACTGAGGATAACCTGAAGGTCAGAGCTATTCAGATAGGAATATCTAAAGAGCAACTGGTTGGTTACATCCTCAAAGACTGGTGCTCTAAAGCACATACAAAGTCTGAGCTGTTTGAACAAGCCCAAAGTGAGTTAGCATAGGTAATAAAAAGCCCCCTTAGGATTTCCTTTGGGGGCTTTTTTTATATCTACTAAATCTGTGCCAGTCTAAATCGCCAAACCTAGTAATTACCACAGACCATTACATCACTTTTTCTGATTATGTAGATATATTTTTCGCATTCTTTTAAGAGCTTCCTCTAGCTCCTGCGGTGAACAATAGATGTAACCTTCCTTACGCATCTCACGATTCCTGACAACACTCTCCACACAACCCATTGCATCCTTAACCCCAATCTTAGATTGAGCAATTGCAATACGTTCAATGCAGTCCCACCAAGATTTTTTATCACTATGATTAACCCTGAAGTCAAGGACATCCTGCCTTTCGATTTTTTTAAACGCATCTGACTCGTAGTATCGTGTTCTCTTTCGTCGTAAACCCTCACTTTTTCCACTCATCATTTAACACCGTATTAAATATTGCTCCATAATTTGTTATGTCCTGTGCAGTGTCCTCAAGGCTCTCATTGTTTGGGTCTTGGTCTTTTTCTAAGATGTTTAATGCACGTTGAACCTTGTCATTAATTCGAATCATTATTCCCAGCAACGCTAACTTTTTATTTCCGTTCATCGCTATGTTACCCATTCCATAGTCCATCTGCTTTTTAGCCATTAAGCTAAAGCAAGTGTTCATATGGTCTTTTATGCTATTCATAAGCGTAGGGTACTCTTTCATCATAAACTCTGTCACGTCTTTCTGTTTAACATTCTTTGTCATGGTCTTGTTTCTCCTTTCCATATCTTGGGAAGTCAGGGTAGATATCTCCGTAGACTCTATCATAGACATTACCACATTTACTGCACCACACGAGGTGCTTGTCACCCAGTCTCTTGTCGTAATTGACATTAGCTCTGCCATACGGCTTTACTTCTTGAACGACGCTGATTTCCAATTGGTCTATTACCCATTGGATGCTTTGTCTTTTTGTCCATCTTCTCTTACCATCCATAATTGTATCTCTATCGCTTTCAATCTCTCCACTAATCTACTTGTTGACTTACCTTTCATGGTGTTATTTAATATTAACCTTCTATAAGTTGTTCTTATATACTGCAAATTGCTTTCAAGCGTCCGCAGTTCCTTCGTCGTTGGTCTTGCCATCCGTACTCCTTGTTAATAATTCTTTTTGAACGCTTTTTGCTATTTCAAAATGACGTTCTTTAACAATATTAGGATATTTGAATCCATATTTATTAAAAACTTCCAATGCCATAAGCAATACTTCTAGTTCCTCATTAGTGAGTGTGTACTTATCTTTACTCATTATCCATTTCCTTTATTAGCTTTTTAATTCTCTCCCTTTCAATCAATTCAAATTCTTTTCTTTTTACTTTTTTTCTGTACTGGTCTTTTACCCATATTATTTCTTCAACACTGAAATGTTGATTTAGCAACCAAATAGCTCTCCAAGGATGCTGGTCAACCCACTGGTGACAGCCAATACATAAAGCCAAACAGTTGTACTCATTCCAGCGTGTTGGTATGTGTGCCCTACCGTACCCCAAATGACAACAATGTAATTTTCTTTTTTGTTTACCGTCCTTCGGGTCAAACTTCTTTCCGCACTTAGGGTTTTGGCATTGCCACTTTGACCTTTCCCTA
>Ga0209232_1000848_pt1 | contig 17662 bp, 21 predicted proteins | sample ETNvirenome_2_60_FD_184066 | JGI IMG/M metagenome (GOLD analysis project Ga0209232, IMG submission 184066) | Marine viral communities from the Pacific Ocean - ETNP_2_60 (SPAdes) (version 2) | ecosystem: Environmental > Aquatic > Marine > Oceanic | place: Pacific Ocean | collected 2013-06-22
GTGAACGCACATTTAGAGTCATAAGTAGTCTATCTGATATAATCAAAGGCCGTGAAGTCTTATGCCCTGCTAGTGAAGAGGCAGGCAGGCGAGTCACTTGTGAACGTTGCAAGTTATGCTCAGGCAATACAATTAAAGCTAAATCAATAGCTATCGTGGCACATGGTACAGCCAAGAATAAAGCAAGGAGTCTTATTAATGCATTATGAATCACTGCAACCTAATAAAGTAATTAAGATCACCAACGATCTATTAACGGACTCTGAATATGAGTCACTAACCAAGATACTTAACCGACTAGCCAATGAATCGGGAGTCGATTGGTCTTGTCATCATTATGAATTGGTTGGCAGTCTTAATATATACAGCTAATCTTTTTAATCTGTTTTCTCCCCACTGGCTCACGTGTAACAGCGTGAGTCTTTTTTTATGTAGTTCAACAGCCTAGAGTCTAAACGGTGGTTGTACGGGCTTTAAAACGGCTCTGATGGCGTCTTGATTTTATGTGTGATTCTCCTGCCGAATCCCTCGCCGACTTCAGTTAAAACCAAACCGAATCAGTTCAAACCAAACCAAAACCGAGCAAAAACGGTCATTTTACGTTACGTAACAAGCATTATTTCCACTATAGCCCTTGACTCATGGGGCCCTGGAGATTCCTGGGTGATTCGCGGCTGGGGGGCGGCATTCACCCCTATCTACAACATAAGAAAATTAGTTTGCCCTGTTTTAAACGGCTACATAATATGCGCTACCCACTTAAGTCAACTACACCACCAAGAAAAAAAGAATCGTTAGTTTTCAAACACATATAAAAAAACTTAAATTATTTACTTATATTATTCTGAAAAATACAGCTATATAATAAGTAAGAGACACAACGTAAGTATATACTTAAGATTTTAAACTATTAGTATATATATTAATAAAGTTAATAACTTAAGTTATAACTATAGTTGTAGTCTTAAAACTATTTCCCCTAAACCATGACGAATCTACTCAAATATTATTTAATGGAAGTGGTCATGCTGAAGAGGGGATTCTTATTTCCACTATAGGGTAGTAATAAAATGAAAGATGCACTTCCTTTTAGTGTAGTTATAGCGAACAAGGTTCGTAAGGGTATTCGTAGTGGAGTACCAGTAAAAGATATTATGGGTTCGATACAGAAGTATCAGTACGCACCTGCTTCTACAACTACATTCTATAAACTTTATGGTGGTATAATATCGGAAGAGAAAGCTGATATTGTAAGTCGTATTGGTGATGTTGTAGTTCAACAGGCATTAGACGGTGACTTTAAATCTCAAGAGTTATATTTAAGATCTAAGGGAGGTTGGTCACCTACATCTACTGTAAATGAAGTAGAACAAGATACTGACCCTGACACAGATGAAAGTGCCATAGATTCACTTATGGTATTATTAGGTAAGAGTTCTGACCCCGAACAAGGAAACTCTGATTATGATGCAGACGAAAAGAATTACGGCTGACGTACTTCGGGACTTACCCACTGAAAAAGTACAAGCCTTATTAAAACAACTGGGTCCTAAGAAGTCAGAGGAACTAAGACATAACTGGAATTTTTGGGCCAGACCTGAACAACTTGAACCTGAAGGTAATTGGAATGTTTGGGTAGCTCTTGCTGGTAGAGGATGGGGTAAAACTCGTGCTGGAGCAGAGTGGGTCAGACATAGAATACGTAAAGGTGATAAAATAGTCCATTGTGTGGCTCCAACTAAAGGTGATGTTCGTCGCGTGATGGTTGAGGGTGACAGTGGGCTATTAAGTGTATGTTGGTCTGGAGATAAGACATATAAGAATAAGGTAATGGGTTATCCTGTTTGGTCGCCTACGAATAATACCTTAACATGGGAGAATGGGGCTAAGGCTGTATTCTTCTCAGCAGAGGACCCAGAACGATTACGTGGTCCACAGGCATACAGTGCTTGGGCTGATGAGTTATGTGCTTGGAGAAACGCACAAGAGACTTGGGATATGATGATGTTTGGTTTACGATTAGGTCGTAGGCCACAACTCTTTGTAACGACAACGCCTAAGACAACAAAGTTATTAAGGGCTATACTAGAAGATGACAAGACAGTTATCTCTAAAGGGTCTACATACGATAACTCAGCTAATTTAGCAGATACGTTTCTAGATGCTGTAAGAAAGACATATGAGGGAACTCGTCTTGGTAGACAGGAACTCTATGCTGAAATACTAGACGAGGCTTCTGGGGCTTTGTGGAGTAGAGAATTATTAGCTAAATGTGAAATTAGAAAGGGTGATGTACCTGACCTAAACCGTGTTATCGTATCTATTGACCCAGCTATAACATCGAAGACAGACTCTGACTTAACTGGTATTGTAGTTGCAGGAGTAGATGTAAACGGTGTAGCTTACGTACTAGAAGATCATACTGGAAGATACACACCTCAACAATGGGCATCTAAAGCAGTAAATCTCTATTACGAGCATATGGCTGATAGAATTGTAGCTGAGAGAAATCAAGGTGGAGATATGGTAAGACATACTCTTCATACAGAAGACGAAACAATCCCAATTAAGTTAGTACACGCTTCAAGAGGCAAGATGGCAAGAGCCGAACCTGTTTCTGCACTTTATGAGCAAGGTAAAGTAAAGCACGTTAAGGGATTAAACGAATTAGAAGATCAGATGGTACAGTGGGAACCTTTAGGGTCCAAAGGATCACCAGACCGTCTTGATGCTTGCGTTTGGGCAATAACGGACCTTTCATTAAATGGATACGCCAAGCCCCAGTTGAAGTTGGCATATAGTAACGCACAAGGCTTAAAATAAAATGGTTGAAAAGCTCTCTGAAACAAAAGCCAAGTCTTATCTTGGTGTAGCTGGTGATAATACCACAAATGGTCAAATTAGAGCAGATGAATTTCTGCCAGAGTTACGTGGTAAACGTGCTATACGTAAATACCGTGAAATGAGAGATAACGACAGTACGATTGGTGCTGTCATGTATGCAACAGAACAAGTGTTAAGAGATGTTGATCTTAAGGTTATGCCAGCAGATGATTCTGAGGCGGCTAAAAGGGAAGCTGATTTTGTAGAATCTATATTTAACGATATGGATCATACATTAGACGATCATATATCAGAAGCTATATCTTCTTTATCTTATGGCTTTGCTTGGTTTGAAGTTGTATATAAAAGAAGAATTGGACCACAAGAGACTTCTGGTAAGAAGAACTCTAAATATACTGATGGTAGATTAGGTGTACGTAAGATATGTTCTCGTGCGCCTTGGACAGTTAGCAGATTTGAAGTAGACCATAAAACAGGTTATGTAAAAGGTTTATATCAGGATGTTGGTTTTCGTGGTAATACACACTTTATTCCTTCTTCTAAAAGTCTTTATTATAGAACTACTACTGTTAATGGAGATCCTTCTGGTAGATCGATACTTAGGAACGCTTATACTTCTTATGAGTATCTTAATAATATACAGTCTATTGAAGCTATAGCTATTGAAAGAGAACTAGCTGGTATTCCAGTAGCTCGTATTCCAGCAGAGTACTTATCTACAGATGCTTCTAGTGGTCAAACAACATTCGTAAATAATCTTAAGCAAATACTTAGAGATGTTAAGTTTAACGAACAAGGTTATATAATACTACCTTCTGATACATATCCAGATAAGGATGGTAGTCCAACAAGTCAAAAACTAGTTGATGTTGAATTAATGTCTTCTAACGGATCTCGAAACATAGATATAGATCCTGTTGTCAGAAGATACCAACACGACATAGCAAGAAGTGTACTATCTGAGTTTCTTATGCTTGGTGGTAATACTGCTGGTTCTTATGCGTTGTCTAAGTCTAAGACTGACTTATTCCTACGTGCATTAGAAAGCTACATACAATCTATAGTCGATGTCTTAAATAAACAACTTGTAGAACGACTATGGCAGTTAAACGGACTAGACTACAATCTAATGCCAACTATTGTAGCTGGTGATGTAGCTCCACACGATCTAAGAGAAATAGCTTCTTTCCTACGTAACTTAAATGGTGCAGACATTAATGTAAGTGATCACCCAGAAGTTATAGAGGATCTTATGAATATTGCTGAACTTCGATATGATGCAAATGCAAAAGTCATGGAGGAAGAGGAAGAAGTTGGAATAGCAGAGGAAGACGATGCCTAGTTTAGCAAATCGAGTATTTGACAACGGACTTACTGTTTTAGACACAGAAGCAAATAGGATAGATATAACTTCACAAGAAGCAACTACTTATGCTCAAGCAACATCTACATATACTTTAGGTAACTCTACTTCCTTAAGTATAGCCGCACCTTCAGACAGATCAGGTGGTGGTAGAGAGGTAGTAGCATCTGCTATATCAAATGGTTCAGTTACAGGCAACGGAACAGCAACTCATTACTCAATAGTAGATACAGGAAACTCCAGACTTCTTGCAACTGGAGCTTTAACTGCAAGTCAAGTCGTATCTTCTGGTAACACTTTTACACTAGGGTCATTTTCCATCGGTATCCCTGACCCTGCATAATAAAGGTCATGTAGTATGACAAGTAGGGTCCTACAAGAAAATACCGATTTAATACTTACTGAAAACAGTAATGTACTAATAAATGATAACTTTATTTCCACTGAGGGGTTCGTAACTGGAACACCAGTAGTATCAACCTCTGGAATATCTCAGCAACATAGTTTAAGCTGTAGTGTAATAGTTACTGGTAATACTGTCGTAAATAATGCAGTCTTTAATCAGATTCATGGCCTACAAGTTGTAAGTTTCACAACAGGGCAACCTGTAGTTTCAAACAGCACCATGATAGAAGATGAAGCAATAAATGTTCCATCTTTTGCTACTGGAAACCCAGTCTTACAAACGACTGCTATAACTCAACAACATAATTTATCACCCTATAGTATATTAACACCTAGCCCTGATGTGGGAGAAACTGATGATCCTACTAAACAAGAAATTGAGGAATTAGAAGAGATGTTTGGTGGATGGGGAAGAAGAGCTTACGAAGTACCTGATGGAAAGCTAGTACAAGCTGAACGTGAAGTACAAAGAACTTATGGCGATGTTATATCAATAGATAAGAAAGCTAAGTCTTTAATTAAGTTTGGTAAGTCTGGTGATTTAACAGCTAACAACGCTTTAGAGACTATTTGGACTGTAGGTGGAAATGAAACTTATGTAACTGGCAATACTATTGCTTACATATCATCATCTTCATCATCAGATACAGAAGAGATAACAATAGAGTGTCACACTGTAACTGGAACAGGTGTGAATAGTGTATTTACTTTTGTTACACAGAATGTAACTTTAAATGGTCAAACTCCAGTAGCTTTATCAACACCAGTTGCTCGTGTATCACGAATTTATAATAATGGTAGCTCTGAGTTAGTTGGCAGGGTTGTTGTGTATGAAAACACATCCGTTTCAAACGGAGTACCCAGTGATACAACTAAAATACACATAGATATACCTGCTGGTTTTCAACAGTCATTTAAGTCAGCTACAACTTTTAGTTCTTCGGATTATTTTATATTAACTGGTGCTTACGGATCTGTAAGTAAAAAGCAAGCCGCATCTGTAGACTTCTATTTAGAAGAAAGACAAGCAGGTAAAGTGTTTAGACAACTAGGTTCATTTACTGCATCTTCTGATGGTGGAGCATTTGATATAGAGTTTGATCCATCTATTGTAATAAAGAAAAACTCAGACATTAGGTTTAGAGCAGATACATCAACAAATAACTCTGTTGTATTTGCAATATTTAAAGGTTACTTAGCTTCGGTGGTTACATAATGCCATATCAATCAATAGGTGAATTACCTAAGAATGTAAGAGATAAACTATCTGATAAGAAACAAAGACAGTTTAAAGAAGTGTTTAATTCTGTCTATTCAAGTACAAGAGATGAAGGGAAAGCTATGGCTTCTGCATGGTCTGCTGTTAAGAAGGGTCAGTACGCAACTGACATATTTACTACCCAAAGAGAAGCTATTGCGAGAAGCATGGACATGGGTTTAGATGGTGAAACTCATATACACGAGTATGATGGTCAAGCTGTATTTATGCCAGCAAAGAGTCACGAAGAGTATATAAGATACTACGAAGTAGAAAGCTATGGTGAAAGACCAGAAGAAATGCAAATGGAAGCACCTTCAGTAGATCGTATGGAAGCACTAAGAGTTATTATACAAGAGATTATGAAAGAAGAGTTTGCTAAAGCTGAATACCAAGGTGAAAAGGTAACTTTAAATAAACCTAGACGTATTCAAGGTGGCAATAAGAAATTTGAAGTGTTTGTTCAGAGTGGAAGTAAAGTAAAGAGAGTTACATTCGGAGATCCTAACATGGAGATCAGAAGAGATAACCCTAAAGCTAGAGCTAACTTTAGAGCAAGACATTCCTGCGATACAGCAAAAGATAAGACATCTGCTAGATACTGGTCTTGTCGTATGTGGGAAGGAGGCACATCAGTGTCTGATTTAACTAAGAATATAGAAGGTCAAATACTAAAGACTGACGAAGAACAACGTCTGGTCTATGGTTGGGCCTCAGTCGTTTCTGAAAAAGGTGAACTTGTAGTTGACCGTCAGGGCGATGTGATTGAACCTGATACGCTCGTAAAAGCCGTAAACAACTTTATGGAAAATGTACGTGTCGGAAAAGAAATGCACAAAGGGGGTCAGATTGGAGTTGTAATACACTCTATGCCTATAACTAAAGAAATAGGTGAGTCCCTTGGCATACAGAGTGACCGTGAGGGCTGGATTGTGGCTTTCAAAGTCTATGACGATGATGTCTGGGCTAGAGTCAAGTCTGGTGAACTAGCGGCCTTCTCTATTGGGGGTCGTGCAAGCAAGGAGGACTACAGTGCCTAACCTTTTAAAACAGCTTGAACTGGAAGAATTGTCTTTGGTGGATCGACCAGCAAATGCACAAGCAATGGTTTCTTTGTACAAGCGTGATAATTCCAATGGAGAACATATGGAACAGAAAATTGAAAAAGTGTCTGAAGAGACAACTAAAGCTGAAGCACCAGAGGTAAACCCTCTAGAGGCTGAAGTAGAAACACTAAAAGCAGACAACGAGCGACTAACAAAATCGCTTGAAGAAGCAGGTTACATTGTTAAGTCAGATGTAATCGAGAAAAAAGTTGAACCAGAGTATGTTGAGTACGAAGGGGAACAGATCAATAAGGCAGATATACCTGCGCCTATCTTAAAGGCTCTTGAAAATGCTGAGATCGAAAAAGCTGACATTGAGTTGACTAAACGTGCAGAGGAGTTACTTCCTCATTTTAATGTGGCTGTAGCTAAACCTTTAGTAAAATCTTTTGCTGAAGATGAGGCAATAATGGAAGCTCTAAAAGCGGCAGATAAGACGTTTTCAGAATCCATGAAAGAGTTTGGTAAGTCAGATGCAGATGGCGAGTTTGCTACTTCTTCTGATAAACTAGACGCTCTTGTAAAGTCTTACATGAGTGAAAATGAAATGAAAAAAGGAGACTACGCCAAGGCTTACGCTATTGTTGCTAAGACTGATGAAGGTAAAGCTCTTATTAATAAATCCTATAAAGGGGAATAACTATGGCTGTAATGCAATCTCGTGATAATCGCTCATACAATGCTGGAGCCGATCTATCATCTGATCAATTTAAATTCGTAAAACTTGGTGCAGGTACTGTTACTCGTGCATCGACTCTCGGTGAGAACTGTCTTGGCATTCTTTTAAATAACCCTACAAGTGGAAACGCGGCTACTGTATGTGTATCTGGTAAGGTTATGATAAAAGTTGGTGCTGTTGCAGTTGCGGCTGGAGCAAAACTATGTACTGACGCTAATGGTCTAGCCAAAACTGCGGCTAGTTCACACATCGTAATGGGCTACGCTAATGAAGCTGGCGCGGCAGGGCAAATAATTGCTATGGAACTAATCCAAGGCGGTAACGCTGTATAATAGCATTTAGAAAGGAAATAACAAATGCCTCTATTAACACCATCTCAGGTACATATTGATCAGCCGTTAAGCAACTTAACGCTCGCTTATGTACAATCAAATGAAAACTTTGTTGCTGATAAGGTTTTCCCTGTCGTTGGCGTTGCTCGTCAATCAGACAAATACTATGAATATGATCGTGCGAATATGAATCGTACAGGTGATGTTCAGAAACTAGCTCCACGTACCGAAGTAAACAGAATCGGTATGTCACTTTCAAACTCTTCATACTATGCAGACGTTTACGGTCTAGGTATGGACTTCGATGAGCAAACATTAGCTAACGAAGATGCAATGTTGGAAGTAAGAGCCGCTGGTGCAGAAACTCTAGCTATGCGTCTTATGATACATAGAGAAGAGCAATTCGCATCTACATTCTTCGCTAACGCTGTTTGGACAACTAGTGTTTCTGGTGCCGCTAACGGTGCAGGTACTCCAGTTTACTGGAACGACTATACTAACTCAACACCTATTGCTGATGTTACTTTAGGTAGCCGTACTATGATGCTCACTTCTGGTGGGTTCAAACCAAACACAATGGTTGTTGGTAAAGAAGTTAGAGACAAGTTAGTTAACCATCCAGACATCTTAGCACGTTTGAATGGTGGATCAACAGTATCTAACCCTGCACTAATAGTAGATTCTAAACTAGCAGAAATCTTTGGTGTGGAAAACTTCTACGTAATGGAAGCCGTGAAAAACTCTTCTGCTGAAGGTGTTGCTGAAAGTAATGCGTTCATCGGTGGTAAACACGCTCTTCTATGTTACACACCTTCAAGTGCTGGTCTTATGTCACCAGCCGCAGGTTTGACATTCGCTTGGAACTCGATTCCAGGGGCTAACAACTTAGGTATAACAGTTGAGTCATTCTCTGATGATGCTCTTAAGCGTCAACAAGTAGCTGAACACATCCAAGTTAAGATGGCATACGACATGAAATTGGTCGGTGCTGACTTGGGTTACTTCTTTAACGCTATCGTTCAGTAACTTTAATTTCTACTGTGGGGGCTGTAGTGGCCCTCACTTTTTAACCCGAAAGGAATTGATATGACCCGATATGAAAAAATGCCTATGCAATTTGATAGGCCACTGTTTGTAAAAGAAGAGTTTAATTCTGCTGGAAGAGACTGGAAGAGAAACGACGAGTATAAATGGAAAGAATTAAGTATAGACGAAAACAAAGTTCTACAACTATACGCATTAAATTTCTTACATCATAACTCTGAATTAGAAACCACAATTAATACAGGCGATGGATTAGAAGCTCTTAATATAGAAAGTTTACATGGACTTGTAGACACTATAAACAAGAAAGTTGAAAGTAAGACTACCAGTAAAACTGACTTTGCACGTAAGAAATGTAAGAAGTCTAAGGTAGTAGATAAACAACGTGGCTTGATAAGAAGCTGGCGAAGAAATTTTGGGAATCTGGAGAGTGATTAATGGCTTGGAGCTACAATCCTGCACAACTAGGAACTTCAACTGAAGCTGAACGGATTAATTCTGTCAGGTTGTTATTGGGTGATACAGATACTTCTGACCAACAAGTACAGAATGAAGAAATAGTATTTGGATTAGGCCAGACAAGTGATAACATATATTATGCGGCCGCATGGTCTGCTAGGGTTGTTAGTGCTAAATACTCACGTAAAGTTACCACAAGTTTAGATGGTGCTTTAAAAGCTGACTACTCTGACCTAGCAACTCACTACTCAAGTTTAGCTGAAACCTTAGAATATCAAGGTAAGAAAGCTGGTGGTGGATTTGGTATAAAAGCTGGTGGTATAGAGATCTCTGTTATAGATTCTGTAAGGGAAGATACAAACAGGGTTCCACCTTCGTTTAGAAGAGATAGATTTAAGAACCCACCTAGCTATAGCGGTAATGATTACTCATCTGATTTTGACTAAGGAATAGAAAATGTCTTTTAGAGCCTATGACTTAGCCAAACTAGTAGACGACTTTGGTGAAACTCTTACACTACGTAAGAGAACCACTGCTGGAACGTATAATCCTGCTACTGGCTCTTTAAGCAACATGGCAACTACAGATTATTCTTTTGTGGGTTATTTCTACAATTATAATGTTGGTTTTACACCTACATTAGATCAGATAGAAAGAGGAACAAGAAAGTGTCTTATACCTGCACCTAACATAAGTGTTGCTCCTGATACAGACGATCAAATACTAAGAGGGTCTGACGCAGTTAATATAGTTCATGTTATAACTGCTTATTCTAACGGTACGGCTCTTCATTATATATGTGATGTAGTAAGCTAATGAGAACAACAATAAAAGTTAATAACTCTTATAAAAAGAAGTTAGATAGACTGTCAGAAATAGCAGATAACGGTGTAAAAGAAGAGTTGCATAGTATAGCAGATACAGCAATAAATGCATCACTAAATACACCCTCCCGTGTTGGAGGTTCAAGTTTTGTTAGATCAGGTGCTTATATAACATCGTTTTCTTTTAATGTTGGAGCTGGAAGACCTAGAGGTTATACTCTTCATGGAAGACCTCAAGCTGATCCACAAGAAAGAGCTAATGTTGGTAGACAACAATTAACTGCTGATATTGATAGAATACAGTATCCTTCTGAAGTTGGTTTTATACAACTTAGAAATAATGCACCTCATGCTAGATCAGTTGAAAAGTGGTATCATATTTTTAAAGTAGTGAGAAATCTTCATGGCTAGTATATATAATGACATAAGGGCGGCTCTAGAAACTAGACTTAGTAATATAAGTGGTATACCTTCTATTGCGTATGAAAATATACCGTTTGATCCTGTAGTAGGAACTAGCTATGTACAAAGTAAGTTTGTTCCTACATTAAGAAGGTCTGCTGTTATGGGAAGTCCAAACCCACAGCAAAGGTATCAGGGGTTATATGCTGTTACCCCACACACACCCGAAAAACTCGGTCCGTCTGTTGCTGATGATTTATCTAATGATATAATAGAATCGTTTGAAGCAACAACTGACATATCATTCACTAACTCGTCTAACGAGACAATAATCGTATCCATAGATTACGCTGAACGCCAGCAAGGTTTCTTGGATAGTCCTTGGTACTATGTTCCGATTAATATCGGATGGTACATTTACAAATAAATAGGAGATATTAAATGGCCTTTGCACAGGGTTCTAGATCCAGTCTGTCGTACATAGTCGAAAGCACTTTTGGTACAACACCTTCTGGTAACTTTACTACACTACCTTTCACATCACACTCTTTAAATCTAACTAAAGATATAATGGAAGGAAATGACATTCAAGCTGACCGTATGCCTAGAGTTAACAGGCAAGGTAACAGACAAACAAGCGGAGATATAGCTGTTGATCTACGTAGAGGAGATTTTGATCCTTTACTAGAAGCCGCAATGTTAAGTACTTGGTCCTCTGACGTACTTAAAGTTGGTACAACACCTAAATTCTTCTCTATAGAAGATTATGCTTCTGACATTGATCAGGCAAGATTATTTACAGGTATGACTGTATCTACTCTTGGTATATCTATGGCTCCAAACCAAATGGTAGCAACTACTTTTGGTATGGTAGGTAAAGATATGACAATAAGTCAAACACAGAAAACATTAAATGCTTCTGGAACATATGCTCCTTTTGATGCGTACAGTGGTAGTATCGGTATAGGTGCTATCGGAACTGGTACACCATCATCAGTAGCTGTTGTAACAGGTATAGACTTTACACTAGAAAACTCATACGCTCCAACATTTGTTATTGGTAGTGATAGCGCACCATCTCTTGAGTATGGAAGAGCTGAAGTATCAGGTACAATATCTGCTTACTTTGAAGATGCGGCCTTAATAAACAGGTTCTTAAATGAAACAGAAACTGGAGTACAGGTTATTGTAAATGACCCAACTGGTTCTAATCCATACACATTTAAATTCCCACGGTGTAAGATTAACAGTGCGGATGTAGGTGTAGATGGTCCTACTAGCAGAATAGTAAGTATGGAATTTGTTGGTCTGTATGATACAGGTGAAACAAGCAATATGGAAATAACAAGAACATCGTAATCCCTAGCTAGGGTGGGGGATTGTCGGTGTCGGGTCTGGCCTTCCCCCAACTAAAACTAAAACCCGACTTTACAACCCGAAAGGAACTCGACATGGATTTAAAAGATTTAACACCTATAAATGATACTGTAAATGTACCAATCGTGCATCCAACTACTTTAGACCCACTACTTAATGATGATAAGTCTGAGATGAGTATAACTGTTTACGCACCTCATGCTAAAGAGTATAAAAAGGCAGTTTTTGATCAAACTAATAGAAGATTAAAACAAGCTCAAGGTAAAAGAAAGGTAGATGTTACAGCAGAGGATCTTGAAGAATCAACCCTTGAGCTGTTAGCTAAAGCTACTAAAGGGTGGAACATTACTTACAACAAGGAACAACCTAAGTTCTCTGTTGATAAAGCAAAGGAGATTTACTCTGAGGTATTTTGGATTCGTGATCAGATTGAGGAGGCTGTTTCTACCTCTCTGGATTTTACGAAAGCCTGATTGAAGAACTAGTTGAGTTTGCTGAACACAGCTTTAAACTTAATGTTCCTGATCAAAATGGCACAACAGAATATGAACATTTAGAACAAGTTGAAAGGCAGACTGGACATAGACCACAAGCATTAAATGGACCCCAATTTCCATCGCTAGTGTCTCATATCTGGTCTGCCTTTGTTACTTTAAGCAACAGTAGAACTGCTGGTTTTTCTGGAGCTAACCCCTTAAGTTATGAACAAATAAAAGCATGGAGAGATTTAACTGCTACGCCAATTTCCACTTGGGAGGTCGAAGCAATAAAACGTCTTGATGAAGTATATATGAAGGTTAATAATAGTAATGGCTGATGATATAAACATTGTAATATCTGTAGAGGACAGGGATGTTATTCGTGCGCGAAAACACCAGAATAAACTGCAAGCGGCTGTTGCTCAACTTGAGAAGGAGTTTAGAAAGCAAAATATAACTGGTGGTAAGATGCGTTCTGAGTTAAATAAACAAGCATCTGCTTTAGCTAGATTAGGTGGCTCTTATAAAAAGGCTTTATCAGAAGTAAATACCTACGCTTCTAGATTAAATAAAGCCACAGACGCACAAGTACATCAAGCTCAAGCTATGGCTATGGCTAAGAGAGGTATGAATAAGTTTGGAATGGTATCTCAACAGGTAGGTTATCAGGTTGGTGACTTCTTTGTTCAGGTTCAGTCAGGTACTTCAGCTTTAGTTGCATTCGGTCAACAGGGTACACAGTTAGCTGGATTAATCCCTGGAATCGGTGGTGCTATAATTGGTATTGGTCTTGCCATAGGTACTATGGTTTTAAGAACTCGTCAGCAAATGAATGCGGCTGAAGATACTGTTATGTCTTATAAACAGATTATAAAAGAATTAGGAGAGGAGACTAAAGAGCTAGTAACACAAAATGATTTATTAGCAAGCGGATTTAAAAGTATAGCCGCACTTCGCGCAAAAGAAAGTATTGAAGAGTTTAATAAAGAGATAGATAAACTCTCTAAAAATATTGATGATTTAAATAAGAAACCAGAAGATGTTGGTGGTTTTCGTGGAGCCATAGCAAAAGGTCTTGCATCACTTGGGGCAGGTGGTGGAGCGCAAGATGCCACAAAATTTATGCTTGATCAACTAATGGATTTACGTGAAAAAAGAGATGCGTTATTAAAAATAATAGATAAAAGTGACGAAGAAAAAGCTAGAACTAGGTCATTAAATAGAGAACGAGAACAAAATAAAACAGAAGCTATTTTTTACAATAACAGATTTAATAATTTTGTAAAAGAAATAACAAGGTATCAAAATAGAGTTGACGCTTATCAAAAATATGCAGAAAGTAGATCACAATCTAACTTAGAAACTAGAGTATCTAAAGAACAACAGATATTAGCAAATCGAGAAGATCCTAATATAAGAGGTGCAAGAGAGTTACAAAGTGGTTTTGGAAATATGGTAAGGTTTATTGATAACCAGTTAAACAACTTAAAGATAAAAGAAGATAATCTTAATAAGGGTTTACTTCGTCAATTTCAAGAATATGCAGAATCAAGACTAAAAGGAGAAGCAAATCTTACTGAGCAACTTAGTAAACAATATGATGATCGTATATTAAGACAGCAAGGTATTATGCAAGGTGAGTATAAAACTGATCTTGAGAAAGCAAACTTATTAAAAGAAACTACTAAACAGTTTGAGCTACAAAATAAAGAAGCTGAAGATAGAATAAAACTCATAGAGGTAGAATTAAAATACGGAGAAGATAGCCTAGAACTTGAAAAAGCTATATTACAACAAGAAAGATGGAGAAAAATAGAAGCCGCTAGAGAAGCTAAGCTAAGCGAAGGTATGATACACGTTTTAGATATGCGGTGGACTAGAGAAATGAATCTTTTACTTTTAGCTAGAAAACAGAGGGAAGAGAAAGAAAAACTACTAGAGCTTGAACAAGAAAGAGCAGACTTTGAGAAGAAAATAGAAGGTTTCCTAGAGTCTGGATTTATGTCTATGATTGACGGTACTAAGTCTGTAACTGATGCTTTCAGATCTATGGCTAGAGATGTAATAAAAGAGCTATACAGAATACTTGTAGTACAACAAATAGTAAATCAAGCTAAAACTGCTATACAGAGTCTATCAGGGTTTGCATTTCCTAGTGCTAGTAGTAGCGCAATTACTAGTGGTCAGACAACTGCTTACGCTAATGGTGGTGTTGTTGGTTCTCCTACTATGTTCCCAATGTCAGGTGGTAACACTGGACTCATGGGTGAAGCTGGACCAGAAGCCATACTTCCTCTAAAGAGAGGACCTAACGGTAAACTGGGCGTTGAATCATCAGGGGGGAGTGTTGTAGTTAATCAAACTATTAATGTTTCTACTGGTGTAGCCCAGACAGTAAGAAACGAAATAAAAACTCTTATGCCTCAGATAGCAGAAGGTGCTAAGTCAGCAGTCCTAGATGCTAAACGTAGAGGTGGATCATTTGGGAGTGCATTCGCATGAGCATAAGTTACCCACTAACATTACCAACTGTAACTGGTATTCAAGATATTACATTTACTGCTGTTAATGCGGTAGCAATGTCTATGTCTCCTTTTACATATAAACAACAAGTATTTGCTCATCAAGGTCAAAGGTGGGAAGTTGATGTTACTCTACCGCCTATGAAAAGAGATAATGCTGAAGTATGGGTTGCTTGGTTAGTAAGTCTTAAGGGATTAAGGGGTACTTTTCTACTGGGGGACCCTAATAATGCGACTGCAAGAGGTTCAGTTGGAGGAACACCTTTAGTTAATGGTGCTAATCAAACAGGTGATACATTAAACATAGATGGGTGTACAGCTTCTCAGTCTCCTTGGATTAAAGCAGGTGACTACATACAACTAGGTTCTGCTAGTTCTGCTTCATTACATAAAGTTATGGTTGATGCAAATAGTGATGGGTCAGGTCAAGTGTTACTAGACATATGGCCTAACATTAATGTTGCACAAGCTGATAACGCTACTGTAGTTACTTCTAATACAGTTGGTGTATTTAGACTTAATGATAACACAAGTAACTGGAGCATCAATGATGTTTCAAACTACGGTATTACTTTTGGTGCAGTACAGGCAATAGTATGAGTAGAGATCTTACAGGTATACTATCTTACCTTGAGTTCGATGAGGTTAAACCGTTTTTTGCTGTAGAATTACTATTTGAAACTGGTACATCTATTGGTACAGCTACAACTTCCCTAACTGCTAGTATAAATGCAAGTCAAACTACCCTAGCTGTTGAATCGGTTGCTGGGTTATTTTCTGACGGTACTGTAACAATAGGTTCTGAAGAAATCTCATATACAGGAATTACAGATCTAACTTTAACAGGTTTAACAAGAGGTATTAATAGTACAACAGCCGCATCTCATAGTGATAATGCAACAGTTACAGGTAACACTATACTTTCTGCACCTCTATATTTTTGGACAGGTATTGGTGATACAACAATAGATGGGATTACTTATACAGGTACTGGAAATCTTATGCAGATCTCTAGTATAAAGGAAACTGCTGAAATACAGGCCGCAGGTGCAAACTTAACACTAAGTGGTATTCCAGCAGATATGCTAAGTTTAGCATTAAGTGTTCCTTATCAAGGTCGAATTGGTAAAATTAAGTTTGGTTTGATTGATGCTGATAATAACTTATTAGAGCTTGAAAGTGCCTTTAATATGTTACTTGAAAGTGGAATTGACATAGGTTTAGAAAACGTAGAACAATCAAATGTTCTTGTTGATATGTTTGTTGGGTACATGGATCAAATGAACATTGATGAAAGTGCAGAGACATCTATAATTAGTTTATCTTTAGAAAGCAAGTTATTAGACTTAGATAGACCAGTTATTAGAAGGTACAACAACGAAAGTCAAAAAGCAGTATTTCCAAATGATAAAGCGTTTGAGTTTTTAAATGACTTACAAGGTAAAGATCTAAGTTGGGGAAGATCTACTCAAAGCAACTCTAATTCTAGTAATGTTCCTTCTGGTTTTACAGGAGACAGGTAATCCAGTGAAACTAATTAATTGGAAAGAGAACTTAAGACAATATATTAATAATTGTAAAGACAAGGGTTTTATATGGGGTAAATGGGATTGCCTTAAATTTGTTAATGGTGCAGTTAAAGCTCAACGTAATATAGGTTTTGCAGATGATTGGTTTGGATCTTACTCAACTCCAAGAGGAGCGGCACTAAACTACGCTAGGATTACTCGTTATGGAATATATAATAATATTATTGACGGACTAGATGATAGATTAGGAAGAATACAAACACCTAAAGTAGGCTCTATAATTGCAATAGAATCAGATAAAGACGTTCTTGGTTATTCTTTAGGTGTAAAAGTAGATGACAGAACAGCTTTTGTTGGTGATGAGGGCTTATTGTTCTTTAATTTAAATAGGTACATTGCTTGGGGTGTAGAATGAGAAAGATACTATTAGCTACTACATTCTTAACCTGTGGTTTAATTCCCACGGTAGCCCATGCTGATCCTGTTTCTATTGGAATGGCACTACTTTCTTCAATGCCAACTACTGCGGCCGCATGGTCTGCACTTACATTTCAAACTTTTATGGGTTCTTTTATACCTAGATTAGCTCTAGGTTATGCTCTTAATGCTTTAATACCTAAACCTTCTCTAAAAGGACCACAAGGTTACTCAGTAAATACTTTAGGTTCTGCACAACCTACTGCTGTTATATACGGTAAAGTTAAAGTTGGTGGTGTTATATTCTATCAAGAAACAACTAACGACAATAAATACTTACACAGTTTAATTGCTTTAGCTGGACATCAAGTACAACAAATAGAAAAAGTATATTTAAATGATGAAGAACTTACACTAACAACTTCATCAAATGACTCTAACGGTTTGCCAATATATGAAGTATCCTCTCCAACTAAGTACGCTGGTAAGGTAAGAATTAAATTACACTTAGGTGAAGACAACCAAGCGGCTGATGCAACTCTAGCTTCAGAAAGTTCTAAATGGGGTGTTGACTATAAAGCAAGTGGTATAGCTTACATATATACACGATTTGAATTTGATG
>Ga0209232_1000849_pt1 | contig 17648 bp, 12 predicted proteins | sample ETNvirenome_2_60_FD_184066 | JGI IMG/M metagenome (GOLD analysis project Ga0209232, IMG submission 184066) | Marine viral communities from the Pacific Ocean - ETNP_2_60 (SPAdes) (version 2) | ecosystem: Environmental > Aquatic > Marine > Oceanic | place: Pacific Ocean | collected 2013-06-22
CGTGGCCCTAGAGGACGCTTGGAACCTTCTTAAGTCACTATGCCCTTGGTGCAATCAGTTGTCCACCATGAGAGATGCGGAGGGTAACATAGTGTGCACTACCCCCGGTTGTGGATACCAAGGACCTGCCGATACAAGCGAGGTCAGCCTGCCGACTATCAGGACTGAGCCTACGTTTGGCCCTGAGGAAGGTGAGAGTGACGAGGAGTTCATGCAAAATAGGTATGGGCCCGGCACTCCCTTCGAGAAGCCTGATTATCACAACCCGGATTTTGGGAAGAAGCCAGAGGGTGGGGAGATAATATGCCCCAAGTGCGATTCGATGAATACTAAGTGGACTCATACTCAACAGACTCGGGCTTCTGATGAGCCGGAGACCAAGTTCTACGTATGCAATGACTGTGGGAAGCCGTTCAGGAGTTATTCCTGATGCAGCGCAAGGACTGGTGGAACCTCCTCAAGCGACGAAAGCGCGATGAGGAGGGCCATGACGACTATGACAGGATGGACACTCCGACCGAGTTCGGGATTCCAGCAGACGAAAGCCAACGAGACGCACCGAAGGCAGAATCCGCTAGGCCTTTCTCAATAGCGGACATGGCCAACCTAGATGCTCTAGAGGCACTAGGAGCCCACACTGAGAGTGCCTCTCACCCCTTCGATGGGGGAGAAGCATACGATGACAGCGGTCTGGCGAACTCCATGAAGCAATGGGTCGACAACGGCATGATGAGAGAGGGTGAGGACCTTCCCGGTAACATCAGGGACATACTCCTGTCAGTATTCCTCCTAGGCACTTCCAATATCAAGGGGGTGGACTCCCTAGGGCGTGCTTATGGGGGCACTGACAAGTTCGGTAGGGGGAGAGACACCATGGCTCTCAAGGACTACCTGAAACTAACCACTGATTTGTATGCCAAGGACCCAGACTCGGGAGAATTGGTGCTACGTACTAATAAGAGGGTGGCAGAGGCCCAAGACAAACTGAATGAGGCTGTTCAGCAGAGAGAAGCAGACGAGACTACCGTCCCACAACGTCAGATTGACATGCTCACTGCTGACTTAGAGCAGGCTCAAGAGTATCTCAATGACAGGGTCGAGAGGAGGGAGAAGTTACTGGGAGACGCGGAGAACTCTCTATCTAACCTCACAGAGCAACTCGGTGGGCGGTTCTCAGCGGCCGCTATGCTAAGCCTGATGGCGAAGTACTGGGCAGAGTACGTCCACAATGACGACTGGCTCATGGAAGGGCTCCAAGGCAAGGAATATTTCGATGCAGAGCGGTGGCAGACGCACAATGACGACCTCATTGACCAATTGAAATTAGTGAGGAGCCTCGGGGACGAAGATGCAGTAGCGAGAGTCCGAGCACAACTCGATGAGCACAAGGACAGCAAGTACAAGATGAGTAGCGAGGAGTTCAAGAAGGAGAGACAGAGGAAAAGTCGACTCTTCTCCTCCCTGCAATCGATATACGCTGATATGTGGAGGGACATATTCAACCCGATAATGACTTGGAACAAGCGCCAGCAGGGTGACAGGCTGATACAGAGGGCCCATGATGTGATAGAGAGCGGGAACCTTCCTAATTTCTGGTCTACTGACCTAGATACCATATACGGGGTCGAATCTGACAAGGACCGACCGCATACTTACTCCTCCTACAACCCAGAGTTGTTCAATCCCCAGCATTACGAGTCAGGAGGGCCTCTCTCAGAGGAGAGCCTGTACTCCGAGACTGCCGCTGACGCTATACGAGAACTCATGGGGCGGTATCCGTCCATGCAGGGCTGTCATGCGACGACAGACCTCTTAGCCCGATTGGAGAGGGGGGCCGAGTCGAAGAACGCCCAAGTGAAGGAGTGGTTGGAGCACATACGCCATCCTACCACCCTCGACAACGTGATGGGTACGTCTCAGACCTACCAGAGGCACTTGTCCGGCCTCTCTCACGGCCACATATGCCCTGAGTGCGAGAATGGCAATCATGAGCACTTCCTCAAGGACGACGCTTCCCCCTTCCAACCCCGCTTGCTCAATCCCAGAAGCGACCAGCAAGCCTCGAAACTCGCAGGTGCTCCTTTCAGCCAGTCAGAGGGGGCCATGAGAGTCATACGAGCAGTCAACGAGAAGAGGGAGACGTACCGGGAATTGGTGAAGAAGAGCGAGAAACTCCAGCGTGAAGCAGAGAAACTGTACGCAGAACGCGATGTAGAAGGGGCTATTGCAAAGAGGATGGAATTCGACCGAGTCAGAAAATCATTGTTGTCGAGGGACCAACTCAATGCATTGGCATCTGAACCACCCCCGGAAGGCACTTTCACATTGAAAGACAGCGAAGGCAACGAAGTCCCCATGGACTTCTTCCGCATGCCTTCCTTTGAGTCATTCGAGGACGAGGCTCTCGAAGAAGCAGCAAAATCAGGAGAACTAGCCACTCCTTCAGGATACGCTGACATTGACCCCGATACTGGGCTCATTCGCGATATCTTGCTAGGGGCCAAGCAGAAGGGGAAGACCAGACCATCGATTCTCCGCAACGCGGTTGGCCTCGAGAGGGACATCAATGACATGTTCATGAGAGTGAGGGACCCAGAGGGAGAGGAGGTCGAGCCAATCAGTTCCGAGTTGTGGTCTGTCGAGAGGGACAGAGGGGACAGGATGCCGGACACGGAAGGCAAGGAACGACAACTCGCGAAGGCACACACCCACCTAGGTGAGAGGGCGGGTCAGTGGGGACTGGACTATACCCCCCAAGCGGCTGAGTTGCAGAGCACTTGGTCATTCATCAAAGAGCGCATGAACTCCTTGAAGGGATTGCGAGAGGCGACCAGCAAGGGAGAGAGCCCGGACACAGAAGGCTCATTCATCCATGATTGGGATGATGCGCTCAAAAAGTGGGTGATGGGCAAGCGCACGGGTGAGATAGACCACTATGACATCTTCGCGAGACTGAAGACGCTGGAGGAAGCGGATAGTGACAATGAGAAACTGTCGAAACTCGCCAAGGAGACAGGCATGAAGACCAACGCTCTCAAGCAGAGTCTTCGAGAGCCCCTGCAGTTCCATCGTGAGATGGCTCATCTGATACACGACCTGAGTACGAGGACGTCAATGCCCCCAAGGGCTTGGAAGGAGAATCAGCAGAGGCTCGGGCGCGATGAAGACATGCCTCTGGGCAAGTTCGCGAGCAGCATGGAGGGCATGGACCCACAGAGGGAGGCAGGGATGGAGGCCCCTACGAGAGAGAGAGTCCACTCTAGCCAAGGACAAATGCCCCCATTGCTCCGTTTCGTCTATGAGCAGAAAGAAGACAACCGCAGTAAGACAGTCATGCAGGAGCAGACTGTCGTGAAAGACGGTAAGAAGCAAACCATACAAGTGCCTGTCGCAGTACCTTGGTCTTGGCAGGGCGGTGCGATTCCCGGCGGAGACAGAAAGAGGACTTGGACGGAGAGGCCACCAGAGGCGTCGATTCCGATGGGGAGACGCACAATGGCAGGTGATGATGTCATAGACCCCAAGACCGGAGGGAGATTGCTCCTGAACGAGACTCTCCTACGCGATTACCAGACTCGAAACTTGCGAATGGGGCCGAAAGACAGGAAAACACCAGAGGGCAAAGGAGACTTCCCCCCTGTTATATTCCATCCTCCTCATGTCAGGTCGGGCAAGAAGGCTCTTGGCTACAACGAAGATATTGAGAAAGCGATTGAAGCGAACGTCAATATGCACGTCAATACCCTCTCACTCAGGACTCATAACAACTACGGACAACCAGCAGCAGAGCAGATTGGCTACGTGCAGCCTCACGAAATCTCACCTTATTGGATGGTAGCACTGCAATATGGTTTCCCCCAGCACATGATGTCCGATGAAGACGGTGTCACTTTCCACGGAGATGCTGGCTGGCCGATAGATGCCGAGGGCAACCCAGATTACAGTAGGAGAGATGCCTTTCTCAAGATATTCGATTTCGCCATGAGAGGAGGCAGTCTCAGTCAGTACTACTCTCGTGTGAACCCAGAGAGCGGGGAGTTGGAGAGGCTACCCAGTATGGATGTATTGCGCGAATGGAAGGACACCAAAGGCATGCCTGTAATCATACCACTGCTCTTGAGTGGCATAATGAATCACATAATGGGCAACAACACAAAAGAGGCGTGGGAGAACACATACGAAGCGGCTAGCGATGAGAGTCCCATGCCGAGAGGGGAGGATAGTGCATGGCGTGCCCAATTCCCACACAAAGCCAACCTGTATGACTCATTGAAGAAAGACTTGCTGGATTGGGTCGTCAACCCCGAAGCGCATCTCAGGAAACTACAAGCGCAAATGGGGGTGAAGATTGGGGAAGAGACAATCTCAGGTGATGACTACGTGCCCGGGACCTTGACCATTCAAAGGAATGAGCAGAATACCAGAAACCCGACTGGGGGGTTCGAGAGATGCAGGCACTGCAACAAGGACGGATACATCAATTACGATTCACTAGTGACTAGGGGGATGGCACAAGGCAGCATAGACCCCATGGCCAGTCAAGAGGATAAGAGGAAGGGCGTCGAGAAGATGCTCGAAGACGGGCATGCGAAGGTGTGGGGTGACAATGATGACTGGCGAGAGCAGTACATAGCAGAGGCTCCTCACTTGAACAGGCCTGCAGAGAACGTGCATATCACTGGGGTGCGTTTCACCTGCCCTGATTGTGACGGCACTGGGTTGTGTGGAGGGCACCACCCCGAGCGTAATCAAGGGACTGAACTTCCAGATAACCTCGCCCACACCTATAGCGCGATGCTCGACAAGGCACATGACTATCGAACTGCTGATGCTGCGATGGGTGCCAGCCTGATGTCCCCCGGACCTGCTTACATCCTAGGGGAGACAATGGAAGAGTACTTCGCGAGAAACCCAGAGTTAGACCCCTCGCTGTCTGACGATTCCACTAGCAAGTACTGGATGTCCTCATTCTTCCAATCCATGGGGCACGGAGAGCATCAATCTTCATTCTTCGGTACAGGTGCTATGAGTTTCAAGGAGGCCATCGAGGCTGCGATAGCAGGACATTCCTCGCACGAAGCCGACAAGATACGCTCTACTAGTTTCGAGGAGAGAGGTGAGAAGTTCGGTCAGAGGTATCGAAAGCCCGAACCAGAGAGCGAGGAAAGCAGAGAGGCCTTGGAGATACAGCATCAATTGCAACGAATCAATGACAAGTTGGGCGAATTCTCAGAGAGAGACTACACCCATCGCGCGATGAAGAGGCGAAACGCCCAAGGGACTGTCAAGACTGTCAAGAAAGTAGGGCAGGCACCTGTGTGGTCCAAGGACCCGTCGAATGTAGGTGGTCCCTTGAGTAGTGAAGAGCGAGAAAACTTCACGAAGTTGAGGCATCTCAGGGATAGGTTGCGCCGTAGATTGCATTACATCAACGCTGGTGATAGTGCTGAGACTGCTGCAGAGAAAGCAGAGTCCGAGCATGTGGAGAGGATGGCCCGATACCAAGAGCAACCAGAAGTCGAACCTGCGGAGCGGAAGAAGAGAGTGTATGAGAAAGGACCCGGGGTCTATCACGGCTCAGACTCTAATGGAGTGCTCTACCGATGGGCAGCGGATAAGAACAAAGTGTTCGGCACAGCAAGCAAATGGGGACTCGTAGGCGAGAGCGCTCACATGCTGCAATACGACGATGCTACGATGAAGTACATAGGCCACAAGAAGCGGATGGATGCACTGAAGAGGGAGATGTGGGATGAAGACTTGTCTGAAGCGGAACTCAGGGAAAAGCAAAACTTGCACACCAAAATGATGCAAGAAGGGGAGGAATTGTTCAATAAAGCCCCATTCCACATCGATTTCGAGACTCATTTCAATACTGTCAACAGGCTCATGGGCATCCTACGTGACTCTTCAAAGGACGAGGAGACGAAAAACGATGCCGCTCTACAACTGAATCTGATGCCCCCTCTCTCCAGAGTGCTTGTCCAGCACCAAGATGAGAAGACTGGGAAGATGAAATACAGTTATCTGGTCTACCCCCGAATCGATGGCGCCACACCGGCTGAGGTGCTAGGCTTCGACTATGTCAGTGACCTCATGGGTGAAAATTACACTAAGCATGTAGATTGGTCTGGGAAATTGAAGGAATTACAGACTCAGGCCCAACTTCATGGCAGGCTCTCGGAAATGCTTGAGCCAATCCTCGATGTCATGTCTCGTAGCGGTAGGTCCAGCGACGACATAGCGAACATGACTGCGGAAGAGTTCACATCCGCTTTGGATGAACTTGGAGTGACAGACCGCTACGGCGCCCCTGTTCTCGGAGTGACAGACAGAGGAGGATATCCCCTAATGAGTAAAATTCAGATTACCTCTCCAACACGAGAGTTCATCGACCAATACAAGGTGTACAGGGATGTTCTGAACAATGAGAAATCGACGGAGCAAGAGAAAGAGAACGCTCAAGAGCAAATGGATAGCATGATGTCGGAATACCAAGAGGGTGGAGTCACAGAAGAGAGAATCGGCGTATCATATCACCCGAATCTCGGCTTTGCTAAGAATCCTGTCGATAATCTGCTTGAGGAACTGGGCTATCGCTTCACTGATAGGGAGGGGTCTGGCATGCAAGCCTACCACTTAGAGCAATACGGTGAGCCAAGCGCCTTGTCAGATTTGTGCCATGTACAAGCCCACCCAATGGATTTCAATGAGATAGAGTCTGAGACGGGCAGTTTCACCCCGCATAAACTCATGATGGCCATAGCCTCGGCTGCCTTGTACGGCGAAACTGCTGAACTGCCGGGTTCCTACGACCGTGATGGTGGATGGTCGAACTTCTCATACGCCCCATCTGCAGGTGATGGTGGCACACTGGACAAATTGAAAGAGAGGACCAAAGTGGAATTCAACAAGATTGTTCAGGAAATGGCGAAATGGCAGCCTAATACCTTATTGTCGTTGATGAGGCACGGTGCTCTCACACACTTGGCAGGGAATCCCGAGGTGAGGAACAACTTGGAGAGAATGGTCAGTAACACTCATTTCAATCTAGATTTGGGTGGTGCTAGGACAGACCGTGATAGATGGCAGGAAGCCATTCCGCTCAATGACGCCCATGAGGTGAAGGAAGCGATACGCGACCATGCTCGTCATGCTAAGATGATTAATGACATTCTCGAGGAGGTCAACACACTCAAGGAATCCAAAGAGAGATACAGGTCATCGATAGACCAATTGATAGGCAGCGATGCCGACCAAGAACGAATCACAGCCACTCAGGACGCACTTGATGCAGTCAACGAGCAACTACGCACTCATAATGACGAACTCAGAGCGCTCAAAGGTGACAAGGCTCTGGACCTCCCCTCAGATATAGACCCCGGTGTCGAATTCCTATGGGAGGACGACAATCCTTGGACAGTCTCTGGCGACAACCTCGTGAAGAACGTGCGTTTCGTAGAAGGGGGATGGGAAAGCGAAGACCAGCGTATGGCCGAGCAAGCGTCGTTGGATGAACCTGAGGGGATGGTACCACGTTACTATCAAGAGACTTACACTGACCCAAACGGGCACACAAGGGTTCGTTTAGTCCCGAATACCAATTTCGACGATGAGGTGAGAATGCTCAGTGAGGCGATTGAAGGGGTGGGGAGCACGGGTCTGGGCAGCCTCCCATTCACCCCTGAGTGGTTCGATAGGTTCCCAGTGTCACAAGCAGAGGAGTCCCCACGAGGGGGCAGTTACATGAGATACCCCAGTGGTTTGGTTAGCAGTGACCAGCCTACCGCACCAAGCAACGTGTACAGCACTACTGGCATAGGGCCGAGCACTGTAGTGCCGCAGGAAGAGTGGCTGGACCCAGTCCACGGCGTCGACACTAGACCCCCTTTACCCACTGTAGGTAGTATGGTCACTAGAGATGGTGAAGAGAGGAAATACACAGAAGAGGACAGACTGCAAGACCTCAGAAATGCAATAAAGAGAGGCCATGGGACTACGAAATTCGCAGGCGATGGTGATGACATCGAACCAGCACCACATCAGATTGCCAGTGGCTATAGGGTACGACAAGGTGGTCAATACCTCACTGGTGGGTTCATGGCTCCCCAACAAGGTTACTTCCATCCTGACTCCATAAGGGCGAGACTCCCTGCTCAGACCGAAGAGGGTCAGGCCGGAGATGACGTCATAGAAATGAGTTGGAAAACTGGTGACCCCCTAGAGGATGCCATGAGAATTCTCAAGATTCTTTCATAATTCTATTCTAATAATACTCTTCTTTTTTACTAAAGAAAAAGATAAGAAAATCAATAACACGGTCAGCCTTGCAACAGGAGGGTATATGTGCTAGTTGTTTGTCGGCGTTTCAAGGAGAGCAATGAGTATGCAGTCCCTACCACCATTACAGCCAAGTGAGTCTAGCGCCGACGAGATACGGGTCCTAGGTCTGATAACCTTCGTATCTATCTTAGTAGGAGCAGCCATCGCTGTCTTCGATGCCGGTCTGTGGTTGAAGGTGGACGGTGATGTGCGAACCAATGCGGCTACCTACTCCATGGGAGCCTTCACTCTTCAGGGAATGTCCTTCGTCTTATACAAATTACTCATGCAGGAGAACCTAGACCATCGTGCGACATTCGCTAGGATGGACAGGGACAGGGCTCGTAAGATGCAAGGCATGCAGCAAGCCATGGCCACCAAGCAGATGGAAATCGAGATGAGGATGCAGGAGGCGCAGTTCATGAGGCAATTGAGCCTGATGGAGCATCAGAATGAGTTGCAGATGGACGGCATTGATTCCGGTCTACCACAGCACGGAGTCGAGGATAAAGGTGGGATAGACCTCGGTGGGAGCAAGGCGGTAACCAAGAGTCAGAGTAATAAGCATGGGTCCCGTGACAAGTCTGGTAAGTTCTCCAAGAAGGCTTGAGCATGGGTTGGTTATTTCACACACCGAGCGATGATACCACCGAAGCGACCCTGAGAGGGTTGCACATGGCAAATACCCTAGACAACTATTACGAGTATGGTTGGGGGTGGGCTCGGACTCTCCTATTCACGACCAGTGCTGTTTTCATCACTTCCTTTGCTGAGAAAACCCTAGACATCAGTCTGTGGGACAGGACAGTCGAGTGGTTTATCGAATATGCTCAAGACAAAGTGAATGGATGGACGTGATTTGTTGAATGGTAGGGGTGGCAGGCTCAGTACTGATGGGCGCAGTGGTGTACGGGAAGGAACTCTACAACTACCTGAAACCAAGAAGGATTGGCGTGTACGGGCCGTCGATGGTTGGAAAGACTACGTTAGACAGGTACATGACGACTCCGGGGGAGATGTCCGACATAGAAGAAAGGACGACTCATACTTCACGCCTCGTTGGAGGGGGTCATGTACTCCCCAAGGCTACAAGGAAGAGAGTGAGATGGCACGGGGAGAAAAGAGTCATCCACTCCGCAGACCTTGGAGGTCAGCAGAGATTCTGGAACCTATGGGTCGACGATATGGTAGAGAGGCAGGTAGAGGTAGTGGTATTCCTGATAGACGACAGAGGGAAGAATGGCTCGAATGCAGACATAATCGACGCAGTGGGGGGCCTAGATTACCTCGTAGAGTCATTAATCGAGAGAAATTGGAGATATCGCAGCCTCAAGACTTGGTGGAAGGGTCGCAAATACACCCCGAAACAGATATGGGTCATCGCCAACAAGGCCGACAAATGGTGGGACCAGAACGCAAATATCCTATGGCAGGCCAAGAGGCTTCGAGAACACGACATATTCGACCCTTACAGGGAATCCATGGTGAAACTCCAAAAGGCAGGCATCCCCTGCAGAGTCAACATGATGGCGACCAAGATAGGGTGGAACGTCGAGCAGAGCCTCCTAGAGATGCTCAGTTGGTGAAATAATGGTAATGAACACAATGAACCCCTTTAGTCAGACCCCCGGACAGCCCTTGGCTACTCAGACGAGTCAAGAGATGGTGCACCTAGCAGCGAATTCACAGGTCCCCTTGGCTCAGTTGCAGCAGATAGCACAGGCTCAGACCATGATGCAGGATGCTGCCCTGCAGCGACACATCGAGATACCGAAGGTGAACTTCTACCCTTCCAATCACTCCAACCCCAAAAAGGCTAGGAGGGCAGATATCAGGCAAGCCTACAAGTTACTAGCGCCCACGAAGAGAAGCATTTTCTCCCCTAGGAGGTACTGGTTCGGTGGCAAGTACGCCTTTGTGGGTGATGCGACTCGTTGTGTCGTCGATGGGTGCGACATCGATGAACTTCTAAGGGCCGCTGGCAATGTCTATGAGATGATAAAGGACGAGGACACTGGTGAGTCATTGTACGACTTGTACTTCAAAGACCCAGTCACAGGAGCGCCCCAAGCCTTCCAAGCACGGGAGAACGTCACGAGTGGTAGGTTGCTACGAGGGACCTACTGTCCTGAGCACCTTCACCTCTATCACCTTCTGACCAAATGGGAGAAAGCAGAGCAAGAGGAGGAGAGTGGTAGCACCAGTAGTCTCAAGTCCAAACTCAACAAAGGGGTGTCCATGGTCACCGTCCCGGTCACTGGCTTTGCCATGAAGGACAACACCCCTCCACAGTTAGCCCCCTACGAGCCCTTCTTCAACATGCTCAAGCAGGACAACATACCAGTCGTTCGTATCAAGGACGCGATGAAGAGGGACAAGCAAGTCATAGTCATCTTCGACATGGACCAATTCCAGACTGGTGCTAATACTCGCCTCTTGACAGATGCCGAAATGAGTCCTCCCCCTCTGCCTACGGAAAACCCTACCACCAATACCATGGGTCTCGCGGAACTGTTAAGCCAGACGGCCCCTGCCCCTCCATCAGTGGCGACAGCCGATGATACGGGAGAGGTGACAGCAGAATGACTCTCTTTGGCGGCGCTCCTGATATGTCCAACACCCTTTCCCTAGGACTACCTAATGGTCAGCAGAGCCTTCCACAACAATCTCCCATGGGAGGGATGGGCATGGGGGGTTGGGGTGCTCCTCCTATGTATGACACCAGCGGCGCTGCTATGGGGGCCGGTTTCATGGGCGCCATGGGAATGAACCCAGCAGCACCTATGGCACCACCATCAGACTTGGAAGTAATGGCTGCTCTGATACAAACCAGCGCTCCAGTAGATAGGTGGTTCTCAGGCCCTAACATGCAGACGCTAGTCTCCCTCATGTACAAGGTCAGCAGCCTAGCCACTATAGAGGTGCTCAAGAATGCTAAGATAATCGAGGATTCTGATGGGAACATGGTCTTCGATTTCGCTGCCTTCACCTCTGCACCGACTGCTGATAGCGTCACCATGGAAGCGAACAACCTACAGAATGCAGCACAAGCACAAGTGACTGCGGCACACCAACAGCAGCAAGCAATCCTCAATATGGTTCAGCAGAATATGATGAGCGGCGCTCTCAGTGCAGCCATGGCTAACCCCGGCATGATGGAAAGCGTGGGGAGCGGTGTGGGAAGCGTCTTCCGAAGCATGATGGGGGTGAGATAGTGCCCATGGATACCTTCAATGATATGATGTACGGCATGTACGACATGACCCAGATAAAGAAGTCATCACTCATAGACATGATAATGGTGCAGGTCATCAGCCTCACTCTGGGGGCTTTCATACTGATTGCTTATTCAGCCTATGAGATGAGTCAGACAGAACTCATGTACGCAATGTCAATCCTCTTCTCTAGCCTTCTCCTCACTGGGACTGTCTACAAGCGTCTCGGTGATAAGGCCTGACCACTTCCCGATGGGACACTCGCTATTGCGTAGTTTTGCTTTGTAACTTATGAAACATCCACAGAGGTCGCATCTCGCTTCTCTCCGATGCTCACAGGTCATGCATTTATTCTCACGCGCCTCTCGTATCTCATCAGGGACGTGATTTCCCGTGATTATATCCATACCTGCCCTTCTCAGGTCCTCTAGGGTACGTTTAGTTAGAGGTACCCCCATTACTTTTTTCGCTCGCCCCAAACGAAAGGGCTTAGAGCGCGGGCCTTGTCTCACACGTTGTGAGCGGGCGCGTTATACGTCAATCTTGCGCTTTTTGCCAGCACGGGGACCGTGATACTCTGGAGGAAGGGCTATTGCAGGGGAGCATCCTACCGAAGACGCTAGACAAGGACATGGGATGGCGTGAAGGGACTGCGGACCGACATTTCAGGAATCACATGGGTGAGTTCCACATGGGGTCGAATAGCGATTGTGTCATCTGCACTCATCCCGAGAGGGCTGAGTTGGAGCAAGCCTACTTCACTGGTGGCATGAATAGCGAGGCCATAGCCGAAATAATCGGATGTAGCGAGTCGACTGTATATCATCACCTTAAGCATCACTTGAAGCCTCTCGTGCAGAAGAGCGCCGCGGACATAATATCCATTGCAACAGGGAAGGAAATGGACCTGATGCGTTCTAATCTAGAGAGGGTCAATGGTGAATTGGGACTTTTCCTCGACGATGCTGATAGGAATGACCCTTCCTACATCAAGAATCTCGTCAGCCTTCACAAGGAGGTTCGTGACACCCTCACAACCATGGTCAGGTTCCAAGAGAAGGCCATGGGTGAGAACAGCCAGAACATCCAAGCCGATACTGTGAACATTCTCAAAGTCGAACTATCCAAGGAATCACCCGAGGTGTGGAAGAGAGTGCGTGCTAAATTACTCGAAGAGGAGGGGGAAGTCCTTGAATCCTGATAAACTGGCGACTAGCGTAGAGACTCCAGTGAGTGAGTTGATATGCTTCGATATGAAGATGTCCAGTATTCTCAGAGACTCTGGACCCATACATGCGAAGGAGATGCCTTTCTTCCTGTCCCTTCTCGATGACGTGGTGAATCGTTGGTATGGAGCGATAGGTCAGATGAACCGGAAGATATACTCTTCCTACCACGAGGATGTCGGGTTAGTGGCCTCTCTCAGATTCTCTTTCGATAAGTTCCTCAGGTGCGATGACGAAAACACCTTCGTCATACGCAAGGAGTTGTACGACCTATGCCATGCTGTAATCAGAGTCATTGACAAAATGGCGAATGTGTTCTCAGGCCCTATGGAATTGAAGGACTTCTACCATAACATCAATAGTCGTCTACTAGGTACCTTGGAAATTATACCGGAGGGTAGTCATGGCTGGTAAAATACTAGTGAAGAATGCTGGTGGTGGACTGAGGGGTTCCACCTCGGGGCTCCGGTTCAATCCTAGAGAGGCTCCCGAGTTCGTTGAAGAAGACCGTACCTACGCTCGTGGGGACGAACCTGAGAAGAAGGTCCTCGAGGAAGAGAAGAAGAGGCGTGAGAAAGAGCACCGCCAGAAGAAGATAACAGGTTTGCAGCACGTCACTCTCACATCGAAGAAGACTCGACGGGGCGAGAGGGATGATGCTCGCAATGACGAGGAACTCTCTGAGATGACGGGACCGGCTAGCAGTACAGGAGCCCCATTAGATGCATCCACTGGTGCTAAGACGGGGACGGGCTCTGCCATGGGAGGTGCACCAGTCAACATCATGACCAGCGATGACCGCTTGCTCCCCTTCGACCTGCTTAGGAAGAAAGCATTCGAGAGAAAGGATGACTACGAGCCATTGAGAGTGGACAAGCCATTCCAGAGCACCATGGGTCAACCCGGTGTGATGACCGAGAGACCCAAGGACGAGACCACCGAGCAGGCTAGGTTCCGCTCTGACCCCACTAAGAGGCGTGGGAAGTTGAGAGTGTTCGGTCGCAACCCTAGCCAGCACAGCACCATCAGCGGGTTGGCCAAAAGGACTGTCGAGGCTCTGAAGAATAGTTTCTTCCACAGAATCACCCAACTCAGGTTGAGAGGTAGCGGGAGACCGAAGATAAGTTGGGACCCTAGGATGAAGAACTCCTCCATAATGTTCCAAGACAGCCAGAGAAGGCTCCCGGTCACAGATACGAACCCAACTATCCCTTTCCAGTCGGGTAAGAGGGAGAGGAACTTGAATCATGGTGGTAGAGGCCGTTCCTTCTTCCGGCACTTCAAGGCCCTGATGACCCCAAGGAAGCCAAGGGTGCCCCTAGGTGCAGGTCACTCCAAACCCCTGCAATCTCCCACTGCGCCCCAAAAAGGGCCGAGACTCGGAACTCGCGCTCCCCATCTCAGTTTCAATCTTGGTGCACCGAGCCCTGTCGCCAAATCACTCGACACTATAGCCAAAGCGCAGTTGTCGCAGACAGATATCTCCGAGTTCAAATGGCTCATCCGAGAATTGCGGAAAATCATACGAGGTGCATCTGTCTTCAAGAGCCTAGAAGATGCAGAGCATGATGAGGAGAGACCTACCCCCAATGCTCATCGACTGACCACTTCCTCACCCACTGGTGCCACAGAGACCGACCCTGACGACGACCCTCGTTACTGGGGCTCTCACCCGATAGGACTACTAGTCGCTAGAAGGGGGCATATGTGATGTCCTACCCCATAATCAAGGGCCAAGGAGTCACTTGGGATGATGACGAGGGGAGGTACATGATGTCCTTCCCCGACCCAAGCGGCATGACTGCAGATGGCATCTCCCATGCAGAAATCAACCCCTTCTTCATTCACCCCAAGACCGGGCAGGTAGTGGACCAGAACCAATTCCCCCATCGGTGGCCCATGGAAGGGCTAGCACACAGTGCCGCTCTCGATTTCATGCGCAAGTTCCCTCAGTTTAGTTACCCCCAAGCCTTGGCTTGGGTGAAGAAGAAACTCAATCAATCAGTCATCGATTTCAACAAGGAGATGGACGAGAAGGGTGATTCCTCTCACAGGCTTCCTCTCTACTTCGATGAGTTCGGGAACTTGAATGCCGATTGGGCCAGAGTCAATTACGGCAGTTACCAACCCAAAGCCACTCCTACCCACGAGAGGCAGACCAAGAACGCAGACGGGGTGGTGACCTTCCATACCAACAGCCATTCTGTGGAAATCAACGGGCAGGACATGGGGTACTTCCCAGAGAGCGGTGCATTCCCCACGTGGGAGTTCTTCAAGAAGTACATCGATGCTGCGCAAATACCAACTAACACAGTCACCAAACCCCACGTGGACCCACAAGAGATGGTCATAGGCCCCCAAGGGCAGAAAGGCCCAGTGAGAAGGCACCTCAAGACTTGGGCCGCCCCCATGGGAGAATACGGCATGACCCAAGCGGAGAAGGGGGGAAGGGAAATGCTGCATGTCGACCAAGCCATAGCAGGTCTAGACCCTTCTTTCTTCTTGGATAGGGAACAGCCACTGGAGCCTAAGGCGGAGCGAGAGAGACTGTCCAATCTCCAAGCAGCAGGTCTCACTCCTCAAGAGTCCCAGTCAGTCTCTAGGTCTGCAGTCGGTTCCTTCTTCAATAGGGATTCAGCGAAGAGCGGGACTAGTGGTGTCAGCAACGTCCTCTCCCAATTGACTCAGAACATCATGGGGGCTACTCAGATGAGCGCAGAGGATGTTCGCTTGATGGCTCAGAAATACGTCAGAGCGTATCAAGCCCAAGGCATGGAAGACCGTGGCATTCATCACGAAAATGCCTCTGCTCTCATCGAAGCACTTGCCATCTCGCAAGTCGCTAGGGACATGGGCGCCGCCACTGGCCATGTGCCAACTTACTCGAAGCAGGCTCTGAGGAGATTGTCGGGTGGAGCGGAGATGCCGCAACTCATTCCTCGAGACCCACCTGTTCGTGATATGGATTTCAGTCACGTGAGGGGCGAGATGGAAGTCCCGCCATACCTCCCTATGCAACCTCGACTGGTGGACACTCCTACTGTAGGGGCTGGGCGCTCTGAAGGAGAGCCATATGGCTCAGACACGAGAGACATACAGACTTCAGCAGACAACATCAGCCAGTTGATGGAGCATCTCCAGATGGCTGATGCTCAGATGGACATGGGTATCATGAAAGCCGTATCCGGTATCTCCGCCCCAGATGATTTGACTAAAGCATATGACCTGAGTCTAAACGACATCAATCTCATCAAATCAGCAAGAGGGGATTGGGAGCGTCTCGCGAAAACTCTAATGGTGACACCCCATGTCGTCAAGGTAGTGAAACTCTCACTCAGGTGAACCCATGAAGTTGCCAGACGATATAGAAGTCTTCCGCATTGCCTACGGCGATGAGCGTGCAGTCATCAAGTATATGATTCTCGAAGGGGCCAATTACGAGGAAATCCACCAAGTAATATATGGGGAGGATGCGGTTCTCAAAGCCACTAGGGAAGGAGACAGGACTATCGTCGAAGGTGGCAGGTATGGAGAGTTGAACTTTCCGGGAGGGCATGGCACCAGAGAGAACTTCGCAGCGCGTCGAAGGTGGTTGAGGAATCAGCCCGAGTTGTTCAATCCAGAGTCAAAGCAGTACGAGCACCCTCAGGTGGGTGTGGCCAAGCCCGGTCTGTTCGATAGGCTCAAGCGATGGCATGGCACTAGGAGAGCAGCGCAGAAAAGAGCCGAAGAGAGGCACAGTATCGGTAAGAAGTTGTATCGAGGTGTGACTCACCTACTATCGGACGAGTCGCTTAGTCACCAGCAATTGATGGACCTCCTCAGTAGCATGAATTGGACTGCTGCAGAGCATGGGGCAGGAGGATTCCTCGACGAGGAGACTCCTGATAGAGACCCAGCGACAGACCCCACCCTCACGCAGGCAATCCAATCAGTTACTGATAATGCGAGGAACAATCCAGCACCAGAGAATGCAAATGCAGCAACAGCACCCCCCGAACCCGTTTCTGATGAGAATGCAGAAGAAGAAGAGCCAACTAACACGGAAGAAATCTTCGAGCATGCAGTCGAAGAGCGCATAGAAGCAGGGGACAGCCCTGAACAAGCGGTACAGGCAGTGCTTCATTCGTTGCACGACCCCGACTATGCATTGGAGATGGGTCTAGCAGGCCATCACTGGGCTTACAATTTGGGAAAACACGGCGATACGGAAACCGGAGAGGCGGACCCAGAATTGTCCGCGCCTGCGTTTTGGAATAAACCATCTAGGGGATGGCCGGAGATACATGTGGGCGATGATGGCAAGAAAATCAGACTCAAGCCTACTGCCGATGATGCCGAGCAGCCTCCGTGGATGGAAGCCCTCAGGGAAAGGACAGGCACAAGGGGGGCAGGAAGGCGCGGTGTCGGGTCTCTGTCCATCCCAACAGCCGCTAGAGCGCTCGCTGGTCACATAGTAGGGCAGGAAGGAGCCTCCTCGCTCCTCGCTCCTACAGAGGATAACAAGTTCGACTTCACACGATTCTACGACGCCCTCGGTAGCGCCAAGGAACACTTCAAGGGAGACCCGTTCAAACAGCGCGAGATGCATGGCATCCCAGAAGGCGAGGGCAAGGGATGGCCTCTCGGAAGATTCCAATTCCAGATGGGAAGGCACCCCAAAGACTGGGTTGAACAAATACTACCGGCGTGGTTGGACGACCCGAGGATGCTTCAAGAGGGCTACCCTCTCCATCGAATGGGAGTCACCCCTGAGAATGTAGGTATGCTCAAGGAGGCCTTGGGCAAGGAGGCCGTCAGACTCAAGGAGGAGGCTGAAAAGAAAAGAAGAACTGTAGGGGTAGGGAATTTCAGCGCACCATCTACTGAGACACCTGCTACTGAG